>Ga0181530_10000591_pt1 | contig 46629 bp, 39 predicted proteins | sample PEATcosm2014_Bin_42_FD_119769 | JGI IMG/M metagenome (GOLD analysis project Ga0181530, IMG submission 119769) | Peatland microbial communities from MTU Mesocosm Facility, Houghton, MI, USA - PEATcosm2014_Bin10_60_metaG | ecosystem: Environmental > Terrestrial > Soil > Wetlands > Peat | place...
CCGAGTGCGGGCGGGGGTGCTCGATCCGCGCAAACTACCAGTCGCCGACCGTGCACCTTCCCCCCGCGCTCGCCACCGGCAACCTGGACATCGTCGCGAACGCCATGGCGCGGGAGGTCACCCTGGATCCGTCCGGCAGGGCCAACGGCGTGGTCTACATCGACAAAAGGACGGGCCTTGAGCACCGCGCCTCGGCACGCGCCATCGTCCTTGCGGCGGGCGCCTGCGAGTCGGTCCGGCTGCTCCTAAACTCGAAGTCAGCGCGGTTTCCCGACGGGCTCGCGAACTCGAGCGGGCTCGTGGGCAAGTACATCCTGGACACGGTCGGGGCGGAGTGGGGAGGGCAGGTCCCCCTCCTTGAGAGCCTACCCCCGCATAACGAGGACGGGGCGGGAGGCGGACACGTCTACGTGCCCTGGTGGCTCTACGGGAAGCAGAAGGCGGGCGGGCTCGGGTTTGCGCGCGGATACCATATAGAGTTCGGGACGGGCAAGGGGATGCCGGGCGGCGACCCGCCTTACCTGCCCGACCCAGGGGGCCGGACAAGCTACGGCCTAAGGCTCAAGGAGGACGCCCGCCGCTATTACGGCTCCTATGTCTCGTTCACGGGCAGGGGCGAGATGATCCCCAATGCCGACTCGTTCTGCGAAATCGATCCGTCCGTCGTCGACAAGTGGGGCATCCCGGTCCTGCGCTTCCACTGGAAGTGGTCGGACCACGAGATCCGGCAGGCGGCCCACATGCAGAGGACCTTCGCCGACTGGATCGAGGCGATGGGGGGCATCAACGCCCGGGCGCCGGACGCCGACGGCCGCAAGGCCATCAAACCCGGCGGGTTCATCATACACGAGGTGGGGGGAGCCCTGATGGGAGGCTCCCCCTCAAGCTCAGTCACGAATGCCTGGTCGCAGGCCTGGGACGTCAGGAACCTCTTCATCGCCGACGGGGCGGTGTTCGCCTCCAACGCGGACAAGAACCCGACCCTCACGATCATGGCCCTGGCATGGCGCGCCGCGGAGCATCTCCTCGAGGAGCTGCGCAACGGCGACATCTAATTAGAAGAGCCAACAAGACAACGGCCCCTATGAATACTCCGGAACCCATTCACATCGACCGGCGCGTGGCGATCAAATGGATGCTCACGGCTACCGCTGGCGCGGTGCTGATCAAGGCGCCCTCCTTCGGGGACGCGGCCCAGGGACCCTCAGCAACCGCCGCTGGCGGGCCGGCCGTCGGCTACGGCACGGACCCGAACCTCGTCAAGGGATACAAGCCCGGCGACCTATGGCCGCTCACCTTCACCGGCGCCCAGCGCCGCGAGGTTGCGGCCCTTTGCGATGTCGTGATACCGGCCGACGACCGCTCGCCGAGCGCCTCGGCCGTCGGCGTGACGGACTTCATCGACGAGTTTGTCAGCGCCCCGTATCCGGACAACGTCCGCGACGGAAGGAAGATCCTCGACGGTCTTGCGTGGCTCGACGGCGAGTCGGCGAGGAGATTCGGCGCAGCATTCGCGCAGGCGACCGGGTCCCAGCGAATCGCCCTCTGCGAGGAGATCTCGCTCTACGATCCCTCGAATCCCGGGCTGAAGCCCGCGGCGGAGTTCTTCAGGCGGTTCAGGGACCTCGCCGCCACCGGCTTCTACACGACGCCGGCGGGCGTGAAGGACATAGGGTATGTCGGCAATGTCCCGCTGGCGCGCTTCGAAGGGCCCCCCGCCGATCTCGTCGAGAAGCTCGGCCTCACCGACGAGGTCAGGTGGTGAGGCCGGACCCGGGCGGCTAGACCGTCTTGGGCAGAGGCACGCCTAGCTCGACCGCGTGGAGCTGGTGGCGCCGCACCCGGTACAGCTGCGACCTGCGGGCGAGCATGCGGTCGAGCTTGTCCATCAGGAGCGAGACGGCCTTGTGGCATTCGTCGGACCCGACGCTCGCGTTCATCGCCGGGCCGTTGATGACCAGGTGCCCCTTCGCCTTGAACCGGGCAGCGAATTTCTCCTTGGGGTCGTATTCGAGTTCCACGCGCAGACGCAGGATGCGTTCCTCATGCCGGAATAGCCGCTCGGCTTTCTCCTGAACGAACGTTTTCAGTGACGGTGTGAGTTCGAGGTGAATACCTGAGACGATCAATTCCGCATTGTTGTGTCTGTTCATGGTTGTTCGTTTGATTCTTGTTTGACTGGGCGCGATCGGATCAAGTTCCGATGGCGAGAAAAGAAGACGCCTAAATCTGATGCCAAAGCCCGACGCCGCTCTAAACAACTTCTCCGCGGTCATCATCACGGGCGGATCTTCCGGGATTGGAAAATCGTTCATTGAGCTATGCGGAAAGATGCGTCCGGAGCTCGCATTTTGCAACCTATCTCGACGGGCTCCTGTCATAAACAACCCCGGGCTCAACCTGCGCCATATCGCGTGCGACCTTTCGAAACCGGAGCAGGTGGAGGCGGCGTTGCCGCAGATTGAGGATTTTTTGACGCGCACGGTGCCGACGGGAGGAATTCTCCTTGTCAACAACAGCGGCTTCGGGATCTACGGCCGGTTTGCGGACTCGGACATTGCGCAACAGCTTGAGATGGTGGATGTCAACGTGCGGGCCGTCCTCCAGCTGACGGGAGCGCTGCTGCCGGCCATCAGGCCGCGCGGGGGCGCGATCATCAACGTGGCGTCGACGGCCGCGTTCCAGCCGACGCCCTACCTCGGCACGTACGGGGCCACCAAGGCCTTCCTGCTCCACTGGAGCCTCGGCCTGAACGAGGAGCTCCGTGGGACGGGAGTGCGGGCGCTCGCGGTCTGCCCGGGCCCGACGTCGACCGGGTTCTCACGGCGCGCCGGCATCGACGAGCAGAAGGCGCCGGAGCCGTTCAGCCAGACAAGCGAGCAGGTGGTGATCGAGGCGCTTCGGGCTCTGGCAGCCGGCAAGGCGATGGTCGTGACCGGATGGACGAACAAGCTTTCGGCGGCGATCGCTGCAAAGCTGCCGAAGCCGCTCGTCGCGAGGCTCGCGGCGCGGGTGATGGCCCGGACGCGCATGAGCCGGGTGAAGCGGTGAGCGAACCCGGGCACAGCGGGCGCAGGGCGTCGGCATGGCCGAGGCGCCTCGCCCAGGGTCCCGCCAGAATGATCGAGCCCGGCGAGCTGCGGTCGTGGATCATCCACGAGGACGACCACCTGCTCGTCGTGGACAAGCCGGGCGACGTCGTGTGCCATCCCTCGAAGCACGGCCCATGGTCGAGCCTGGTGGGTGCAGCCCGCGAGCACACGGGCCTAGGGACGGTCCACCTGGTCTTCAGGCTAGACCGGGAGACAAGCGGGGTCGTCGTCCTGGCAAAGGACCCGCCCACTGCGAGGCGCCTGCAGATGGCCATGCAGGAGCGGAGGGTGCGCAAGGCCTACCTCGCGCTCCTCACGGGGGAGCTCGCCGGGCCCGTGAGGGTCGACCAGCCCCTCGGCGACGACACCGCGAGCCCGATCTTCATCAAGTCGGCGGTCTGCGCGGACGGGCAGCCGTCGGCAACCCGGTTTGAACCCCTTTCCGCCAGGGGAGGGTACACGCTCGCCTGGGTGACAACCGAGACCGGCCGCAAGCACCAGATCCGAGCCCATGCCCAGTGGCTGGGCCACCCCCTGGTGGGGGACAAGATCTACGGCCCCGACGCCCGGCTTTACCTCGAGTTTATAGACGGGGGCTGGACGCCCGAGCTCGAGGCCCGCCTCCTCCTAAGGCGTCAGGCGCTTCATTGCTCCAGGATAGACCTCGAGGCGGCCGGGATGCCGATTGCCTTCGAGGCCCCGCTGCCGCGCGACATGAGCGACTTCTGCCGGCGCCAAGGCCTGGAGGTTCCGGAGGCCGGCTCCGGATCGCGCTAGCTTGGCGGCCTCCGGCGGCGCCGCGGCGGTATGGCGATGGAGGCTCGGGGGCACTATGGCTTTTTCAGGACGGCCACCGACTGCCCGAGGTTTCCAAGCGCTTCCATTCTTGCCCCGTTTTCCCAGCGTATCTCCTCGGGGATGGGGATGTGCGGCTTGTCGCCGTCGCACAGCTGGAGAATTTCAAACCCCGAGTACCCGGCCCACGCCGAGATCGCGTCGCGATCTATGAATTGGTTCACGTGCTGGCCGGGGGCCGCATTGTTTACCGTGTCAATGAAGACGGTCCAGTGGGACGGGATCCGAAACTCAAGGAAGGAGAACACGAGCTGGCCGCCAGGCTTCAGCACCCGGAATGACTCGCGGAAGTATCGGTAGATGTCCTCGTGGAGAAGATGCGTGAATACCGAGAAGAAACACACGAAGTCGGCGGTCTCATTCTCGCACGGGATCTTCGCCCCGTCCGAGCAGATGAAGCTCCAGTCCGGACGCTTGGAGAGCTCGGACGCGTAGGAGACCAGGCTCTCGACGATATCGACGCCGACGTACCGGATGCCCGGGAAGGGGGCAAGCCGCACGGACAGACGCCCGCTGCCGCAGCCGACATCGACCACCAGGTGGCCGTCGGACAGCCCCAGCGAGCGCAAGAGGTGATGCTCGAGCCTTCCCACGGCATCGAACTCCCCGCCGATCGCCTTGCGCATCGCCGCATCTCTCGCAAGCTGGCCCTCCAGCGCAGCGACGAGGGCCTGGTTAGCCTTTTTGTAGTTGGTGTCCGTGGCGCAGTGTTGTCGGCGCCCGAAATCGCACGCAAGCGATTCCTTGCACGCGCGGGGTTTGGCTTGCTGGTCCCGAGGCGGGGTCCCGGCGGGCGCCTGCGAGGGACCCCGCTATGGAGAACATGTTCGCGCGGCGTATCAAGGCAGCGGCAAGCGCGATCGAACGGACGGCATTGAGCCCGGAACGTGCTCTAAAAAAAAGCCTTAGGATATTAGGCAGATGCATGCCCAGGCAGGCTTCGACTGCGGGCTACTGGGTCTGGACACCGGAGAGACCTAGCTGCCGGTCCCGTGCCTGAGACAATCGTGCAGGCCAGAACCGCCATTGAATCCGCCCGGGTAGCCGGGCCGCGTTCACGGGTCCCTCCGGCATGTGGTCGCCTGCGGAGGTCAGGACCGAGTCCCGACGTTGGCGAACGCGGCTTCCAATGCTGCGCGCAGCGCCGCGACACGGGTGTCGAGCGGCAGGGAGGAAGGCGTTTCGATCGTGTAGGACAGCCGGGTGTGGTTCACCTGGAGGTAGATAGACTCCGGCCATTTCTCGCGTTCCAGCGGGTTCAGGAGGGGACGGATGACCCCGCCCTTCGCCTCTCGTCCCTCGATTAGCGGGCTAGGGTCGATAGGGCAGACTTTCGACACCGCGGCGATCATGGCCTCGGCGAGGCTGGGGCGGCCGTCGGGATTGAGCTCGTAGAGGTAGAAGCCCGTCGACTCCCAGTCCTCGTGGACGCACACGGCGAGGTCGAAATTCGGCTGCCTTTCAAGCCACCTGGCGTGGGCCCGGATCTCCGGGGACGCAAGGTGCCGGAAATCCCGGTTGAGGTCCGTCCCCGAGGCGTTCTCGCGCGTGCCGAGCTCAAGGCCCTGGGGGTTGAGCATCGGGCAGATGAACCACACGGCCCTGTCGTCGAGCTCGCCCGACTCGATCAGCGAAAGTAAGGCGAGGGGAGGCGCGGGCTCGTCCCCGTGGACTCCCGCCGAGAGGTATATCCGCGGCCGTGGTCCCGGGGTGCGCCTCGTCAGAGCGATCAGCGGGAATCGGCCGGCATCGCCGAAGCGCTCGAGTCGGAATCCGGCCCTTGCGCTGGAGCTCTCAAAGCGCGCGGCGAGGGCAAGCGGGTCGAAGGGTGCGGCTTTGACAGCGGACATGCCTTGGTTCTTGCTGGTCCCTCGTCCCGATCACAAGCAGCAAACCACAGCCCCTTCAATGTCACAGGTCCGAGTCCGCTTCGCCCCCAGCCCGACTGGCTTTTTCCACATCGGGAGCGCAAGAACCGCGCTGTTCAACTGGCTCTATGCCCGCCACACCGGGGGCGTGTTCATCCTCCGGGTGGAGGACACGGACCAGGCGCGCAACAGCGAGGAGTTCCTCAACCTGATCTACAACAGCCTGCGGTGGCTCGGCCTCGACTGGGACGAGGGCCCCCAAGTCGGGGGTGATTTCGGCCCGTACCTCCAGAGCGAGCGCGCGCCCGTGTACGCAGAGTACCTAGGGCGCCTCAAGGCCTCGGGCAGGACCTACGAGAAGGATGGCGCGCTGTTCTTCAAGATCTCCGGCGAGCCGCAGGTGATCGAGGACGCGATACGGGGAAGGGTGGAGAGGACGGAGGAGAAGGACTTCGTCATCGTCAGGTCGGACGGCAAGCCGGTCTTCCATTTTGTGAACGTCGTCGACGACATCTCGATGCGCGTGAGCCACGTCATCCGCGGCGAGGACCACCTTTCGAACACGAGCAAGCATACGGAGCTCTTCAAGGCGTTCGGGGCGCCGATCCCGGTCTACGCCCACATTCCGCTCATCCTGAAGCAGAACGGACCGGGCAAGATGTCCAAGCGCGACCAGGGCGCACTGATCGAGGAGTACCAGAAACGGGGGTTCCTGCCCGAGGCCCTCGTGAATTTCCTCTGCCTGCTCGGCTGGTCCCCGAAGGATGACCGGGAGAAGCTTCCCCTTCAGGAAGTCGTGAGGCTCTTCGATCTGCCGGGGGTGAACCAGAGCAACGCGCGCTTCGACGAGAAGAAGCTCGCGCACATGAACATGGTCTACCTGCACGAGATGCCGCCCGATCGGTGCTTTGTCCTCGCGCGCGACTTCCTCCTCGGGCGCAATTTCTTTTTTGGCGGCATGCCAGACGAAGCGTACCTGCGGGACGTGATCGCGCTCTGCCAGCCGAAGGTGCGCGCCATCGAGGACCTGCCGGGCTTCATAGGCTACTTCTTCAGCGAGGATTTCGCGATCGATCCCAAGGCAAAGGAGAAGGTTTTTGCGAAGGGGGACCCGAAGATGCGCCTTGGCGAGTTTCTGGCGGCGCTTGCGTCGGCAGATTTCTCAAGCGATGCGGCGCTCGAAACTCTTGTCCAGGGGCTTGCCGCGCAGCACGGGGCGGGCACGGGCGACTACATTCATCCGGCAAGGTTGGCCGTGTCGGGGACGGCCGTAGGACCGAGCTTCTACGGGCTCTTGCGAGTGCTCGGCCGGGACCGGGTCATCAGGCGCATTGGGCGTTTTCTCGCAACAGCTTGACGCCGTGTCATGTGGACGGTTTGATCCGCGCCCTGAAGCTCACTCTGCGGGTGTAGCACAATGGATAGTGTAGCGGCCTCCGAAGCCGTCGATCCGGGTTCGACTCCCGGCACTCGCACCATTTTGTGGGAGAGATATTTGGAGATGACAGGGTAATGGGTTTTGGATTTTTCTTTTCGGACCATTCCCAACCCTGCGCGTAGTCGAAAGATTCCGAGGTTGCACCAGGGAGCGGCAAAGTCATTACGCGCAGCGCCTCATTCACGCAGACGTTTCACCGACTCCGGCCACGGCTCCCAATCCCTGAGAAACCGGCAGCGGTCGCCCGCGATTACGGCACCTCGTAGAGCTCGGCCAGGCCGACCCCGGTGGTGTTGCCGACCCCTGAGACCTGCGCCGTGTAGGCGCCCGCCGGCAGGCTGACAATGACCGCGCTGTCGGCACTGCCCGACGCGAGCGCAAAGGCGCCCACCTGGGCGGCGACGCTGGCGATCTCGGCCGGGGTTGAATACGTTCCCCAGGCCGTGTTGGAGGATAGGACCGTCGTCCCGCTTAGAACGCTGAGACTCGGCTGAACCAGAGCGCCGGCGACGCCGAACCCGGTGAGGCTGGGCCCGTCTCCCCGCACGAGCAGCTCCTCGGAGCCGCTCCCCGAGACCACGAAGCCGGCGATCATGATGTTGCTACCGGTCCCGACCTGCGCTCGGGTGGCAATGTTGATGAGCCGGGTACCGCTCGACGACACCTCGTAGACCTCGGCCAGCGCGACTCCCGTTGTGTTGCCGACTCCCGAGACCTGCACCGTGTAGGCGCCGGGGGCAAGGTTGAGCAGCAGGGCGCAGTCGGCGCTGCCGGAGGCGAGGGGAAAGGCGCCCACCTGCGCGGCGACGCTGGCGATTTGGGCCGGGTTTGGATTGGTCCCCCAGCCCGTGTTGGAAGCGACCACCGTCTGCCCGCTGAGGACGGTGAGGATCGGCTGGGCCAGAGCGCCGGCGACGCCGAACCCGGTGAGGCTGGGCCCGTCGGCGCGGATCAGCAGGGACTCCGTCCCGCTGCCGCCGATAACGAAGCCCGGGATCAGGATGTTCCCGCCGGTCCCCACCTGCGCGCGGGTCGAGATGTTGATCAGCCGCGCGCCCGAAGAGCCCGGATTGACGTAAAGATTAGCTGCGGCGCTGGTCACCGAGCCGAGGGTGTCGGTGACCGTCACCGTGTACGAGCCCGCGTTGGAGGACTGGGCGTTCGTGACGGTGTACGAGGAGCCGGTCGCTCCGGAAATCGCCGAGCCGTTGAAATTCCACTGGTAGGAAAGGGTGGAGGAGCCCGAGGCCGCGACCGAAAACGTCGCGCTCCCGCCCACTGCGGCGTACTGGTCGATGGGCTGCGTCGAAACCTGCGGAGCACCGGAGAAGGTGCCTTTCCGTATGGTGTTGTTGAAACTGTCCGTGACGTACACGTTGCCGCTCCCGTCCACCGCGACGCCCCAAGGATGATTGAACAGCGCGGCGGCTCCCGTTCCGTCAGCGCTGCCGGCGACGCCAGCGTTGCCCGCAAGGGTGGTCACGACTACGGCCGGCGTAATCTTGCGAATGAGATTGTTTCCGGTGTCCGCCACATACACGTTGCCGCTCCCATCGATCGCGATGCCATAGGATGCACCGAACGTCGTGTTGTCCACGCCTGTCCCGTCCTCGCTTCCAGCAACGGGTACACCGGGTGTCACAGGGTTGCTGCCCGCAAACGTGCTCACGTAGAACGTCGGCGTCATCTTTTCAATGGTCCAGGCTCCAGGCTCCGCCAAATACAGGTTGCCGCTCCCATCGAATGCCATCGAGGCGACCGTATCGATTATCGCATTGTTTCCTTGTCCAGCTTGGTAGTAGAAAGGATTTCCCACTTGGCCTACCGGGGTGGTCACGACCCCGGCAGGCGTGATCTCGCGGATAATGTAGTTGAAAGAATCCGCGACAAAGACGTTGCCGCTCGCATCCACCGCAACGCCAAGAGGACTATTGAACTGCGCTGCGGGTCCCGTCCCGTTGGCACTGCCGGTGATCCCCGCGGTGCCTGCGATGGTGGTCACGACCCCGGCAGGCGTCACCTTGCGGATGGTGTTGTTTCCGGTATCGGCGACATACAGGTTGCCGCTTGCATCCACCGCGATGCCCTGGGGATATTTGAACTGTGCGCCGGCTCCCGTCCCGTCGGCAATGCCCGTGATCCCAGCGGCGCCGGCAATGGTGGTCACGACCCCGGCAGGCGTCACCTTACGGATCGTGCTGTTACCTGTGTCCGCCACATAAAGGTTCCCGCTCGCATCGACCACTACGCCAGAGGGAGAGGAGAACCGTGAGGCGGCTCCAGTCCCGTCCGCGCTGCCGAGGACCCCTGCGGCGCCCGCAAATGTGGTGAACGTGTAGGGTGTCGCGTAGTCGCTCTGGGCGCCGGCAGGCCCGGCGAGATGCACAAGAGCGGCAACAACCAGGAATGAATACGCAGCTTTCCTCATGGCATTTTCCCCTCTTTGATCAGTTTCATGGTTCCAGGGCGGACTCAGAACATCCGATTTTGCGCTGTACGCATGCTGCGGCCCCAATCTTTCAAAAAAAAGCGACTTCTTGCCTCCGGCACGTAGCTTTGTTGAAAAATCCGGCTGCCCGCCGCCGTATAGGGCTAGCATGAGCAACAATAAGAAGGGACTGGGCTCCACCCTCAAAACCCGCCCAACCCTGCTCTTTCGCATCCGCGAAAGCGAGGATGGTGCCAGCTGGGAGGAATTCCACCGGCTCTACTGGCGGCTCATCCATGGGCGCGCCCTGCGCGCCGGATTGTCACACGTCGATGCGGAGGAGGTGGCGCAGGATGTCTTCAAGCGCGTGGCCGAAACGATCGGGGGGTTCTACCATGACCCCAATCGTGGCTCCTTTCGTGGATGGCTGATGAAGCTGACCCACTGGAGGATCGCCGACAAATACGCTAGGCGGCCGAAACTGGAGCAACAGACGCCGCTGCGCCGGGACGAATCCCCGGAACGGACCTCGACGATCGACCGCATTCCCTCGCCAACGGCGGAGGAGGACGAATGGGACGTCGAGTGGCAGCGCCACATCCTGGCGGCGGCCGTCGAGCGCCTCACGCGCAGGGTGAAGCCGCGGCACTTCCAGGTGTTCGACCTGTATGTCCGCCAGCAGTGGCCCGTGCTGCGCGTCGCGGTCGAGCTCGGAATCAACCCGGCTTCGGTCTACCTGATCGCCCACCGGCTAACACGGCAGCTAAGAGCCGAGGCGAAAAAGCTTCAGGAACAGATCGGCTAAAGGGGCAAAATACGGGGGTTTTCGGCTGGATTGGCGGTGCCTTAGGTGCCTCCATTGGCTCGATGGCGAGCCAATCGGCCACGGGTCGTCCCGCGCCCGTGTTTCTAAGTTACGCGCGCGAGGACGCCGATGTGTCACGTCGCATCGCGGAGGCGATGCGGGCTGCCGGCATTGAGGTCTGGTCCGGCCACGACGGGCTTCGCGGCGGCGACGAGTGGAATCTGGCGATTCGGAGGCGCATTCGCGACTGCGCGCTGTTCGTCCCCGTGATCTCGGCCAACACCCAGGTACGAGCCGAGGGTCACTTCCGGCTCGAGTGGCACCTCGCTGAGCAACGATCGCTAAACATTGCCAAAGGGCGGCCGTTCATCGTGCCGGTGGCCGTGGACGGCACTTCCGAGGGCGATGCGCTGGTGCCCCAGGCTTTTCTCAGCGCACCGTGGACCCCCCTGGCCGGCGACGAATCGTTCGCGGTCTTCGCCAAGCACCTGCAGGAGCTGATGAGCGCAAGCGCCTCGGGGCCCCCTTTCGCGTCTGCCTCCCCGGTTCCGCGCATCGCCGATTACGAATTGTTGCGGCTCATCGGCCGCGGGAGCTACGGTGACGTGTGGCTTGCGCGCGGCGTCACGGGTATCCTCCGGGCGGTCAAGATCGTGTGGCGGGATCGCTTTGCCGACCCGCAGCCTTTTGAGCGCGAATTCAACGGGCTGAAGGAGTTTGCGGCAGTGTCGCTCGACGAGCCCATCCAGCTCGCCCTCCTCCATGTCGGCCGCGACGAATCCGCCGGATTCTTCTATTATGTCATGGAGCTGGCGGACGACGCGGACCGGGGCCGCGACATCGACCCGGCGCACTACCTGCCGCTCACACTCACCGAGCTCCGCTCGCGCCGCGGCCGGCTGCCGACGCGCGACTGCATCGATTTTGGCGTCGAGATGGCCCGCGTGCTCGCCTGCCTGCACACCCGGGGCCTCGTCCACCGCGACATCAAGCCCTCAAACGTCATCCTGGTCGGCGGCGTGCCGAAGCTCGTCGACATCGGCCTCGTGTCGGCAGCCGCGGAAGCCCGGACGTACGTCGGCACGGAGGGCTTCGTGCCGCCCGAGGGGCCGGGCACAACCGCGGCGGATGTCTATGGGCTCGGAAAGCTGCTTTTTGAGCTCTCGACGGGCCTTGACCGCCAGGAGTTCCCCCAATTGCCGCCCGGGGTGAAGGAGCTGCCCGATTGGCGGGCCTTCTTAGAGTTGAACGAGATCATCATGCACGCCTGCGACCCGGCGCCTGAAAGGCGCTACCGGGATGCCTCCGCCCTCCTCACGGATCTTCTTGTGCTGCAATCGGGAAGCTCGGTGCGGCGGCGGCGCGTGAGCGCCGTGGTGCGACGCGATGTGGGTGTGCTGGCGGTCGTTGCGGCCGTCGCGTGCGCAGTGCTGGCTTTCTGGAAGCCCTGGCGCAGGGCGGGGGATGCCGCGGCGTCTGCGTCCAAGGCGGCAGCGCTCCAGCATGCCGCGTTGCTCTCCGAGGGCCGCCAGCTTGTGCAGCGAGCTGAAGCCATTTGGGGAAACCTTGTCGAAATTACAAATGAGAAGGTGGGGGCCGCCGATGAGCTTTGCGCCCGCGCGCTCGCGATTGATCCCGCCGATGCCGAGGCTTGGGCGGAAGCGGCCCGGCTCGACGCCTGGATGGTTTACATGCGTTTCGACCGTTCAGAGGACCGTCGTCAAAAAGCACAGAACGAAGCGGCCCGCGCAGTCTCCCTGGCGCCCAACTCGGTTGCTGCCCGCCGTGCCCAGGCCTGCGTTCTCGCATTTGCATTCGGGTCGGCAGCCAAACGAAGCGAGGCCGAGACGACGTACCGCGCGCTGGTCACCGAAAACCCTGACGACAAGTCCTTGGTAGAGGAGTTCGGCATCATCCTCCGCGACAATGGCCGCTACGAGGAGGCTGCGGCAGTGTTTGAAAAAAACGGCCTTCTTCAGGAACTCGGATGGGACTACTTTGTGGCAGGCAGGTTCGATGATGCAAATAAGATTGCGGATCGCGTGCTCTCACAAAAACGAACAAGCGGTGCCGTGTATCTGAAGCTCATTATCGAGCTAATGGGATTCGAGGACCCGGTGGCTGCGAAGGCCGCCTTCAGCCGATTTACTTCGGAGGAGCTTCTCACGGATTTAGGTGTGATGCTATCCGTCAATTTATTCTTGGCTCGCCGCGAACCCGATGAGGTCATCCGGCTGCTTAATGAATTTCCCCGTGACATCATTTCCGACTACGTTTTTAGCGGATCGAAACAGCTGGCGTTGGGTGGGGCGTACGAGGCGGCGGGGCGCCCCGAAGCGGCCCGAGCCGCATGGCAGATCGCGTTGACGCAGGCGAGGGAACGCCTGAAGGCAAAAGCAAACGACCCGCTGCTCCTGGGCGAGGAGGCATACTTGCTGGCATGCCTCGGCGACTCAGAAGGGGCAAAACGGGTGCTGCAGCTCTACCGGAACCTCAAAGTGCCTGACTCCGATTCCCTCTTTGACCAAGCCGAGGCATATACCCTTTTGCGGTTGGGCCGTAAAGATGAAGTCCTCGCCAAGCTCTCCTCGTGTCTAAAGGAGAAACGCACCGGCTGGGAAATGCTGCACGCCGGCGCCCGATTCTGGCCCGAATATGATCCTCTGCGCGGCGATCCGCGTTTCGAGAAGGTGCTCCGCGACACCCTGCCCAAGTGCGCGAAGCCTTTCGACGAACCCGCCGCCAAAGCTGCACCTGAGCCGAAGTAAGTTGGGTGCCGGTTTCGGCTCTTTAGGATCGCAGACAAGGCGGCTGATTACTGTCGGGCGAGCCCAAGGGCATCATCAGCGGGAAGTTTGTTAGCGGGAGCGAATCAATTCGCATTCCGAGTTCGCTCTGAAGCAGACGCCGTCGGCCCTAGGTAAATTCCTGTCCGATTCCTGCCAACAATCGTACCGCTTTGTGCAGGTTCCTGCCGTATCCTGCAAATCAGCCCGGTTTTGCAACGCAGGCAAACTGAAGTAAGTTATTTATCGCTCAACAGAGTACGTAGCCCGCACAAGCCGATTTCGACTCCCGGCACTCGCACCATCTACTGGGTCCAGTTCAAAGTTTGGGGTCTAGTGCAAAGTTTCTAGCACTCGTGCACATCTTGGGGATTCAGCGAGACCCTCCACTGCTCCGCATCATCAGGTCTTCCATCAGCCTCCAGCCCAAGGGTGCTTGCTCTCGCCGTGCCCACCAACACCCTTCCCCACTTGTGCTGAACTCTCGGCCATTCGCATTCCCCGTGCCGACGCGATGGCATATGACTTGAATCCGAAAAGCATAGGATTTCGTCAGCCATTTCTCTTTGCTGCGGCATCTGCCCCGTTCTTGAGACCATCCCTCCAGCATTTTTCGATGAGGAGACCGTCATTTAGAGAGCACCGGTTTCGCTTCCCAATCAAATCGCTCCGCATAGCCGTGTTTGCGACGGGCTTGGCTCCGCTATTCAGTTCGGCAGATGCTCAGATCTTTGTTGGAAGTATCAATGGAGGTGGGATCGGCGAATATTCCCTCACTGGTGCGACAATAAACGCATCACTCATCCCGGAGCCAAACATGGATCCCAGTTCCGGCATTGTCGGCATCGCTATCTCGGGATCGGACCTTTTTCCCCTGGATCTTTTCGGCCTCGGCTCAGTTGGCGAATACACGACTTCCGGTGCCACGGTAAACGCCTCGCTTATCTCAGGACTAGGCTCTGCTAAGAGCTTCGCAGTTTCGGGAGGTAATCTGTTTTTGGCGGCACCAAGCGGAGAGGTTGTTGGGTATGATACGACATCCGGCCAGGCTACAGGATTAATTATTCCGCTAGAAGCAACTATCGAGGGAGTCGCTGTGTCGGGTTCGACCCTGATTGTTGCATACGGAGCGGGGACGATTGGCGAGTTCACCACCTCAGGTGCAACGATAAATTACTCATTGTTTTCGGGATTGGGAAATGTCACCTGCATTGCTGTGTCGGGACCAGATATCTTTGTGGCGTCCTATAGCGCCAGTGGCGGCGTCATCGGCCATTACACCACGTCGGGGTCCATCGTGAATGCCGCCCTCGTCTCGGAGCCGAATGAGATCTTGGGAATGGCGGTCTCGGGGACGAATCTGTTTGTTACAAACTCAGACAACACAGTTGGCGAATATACGACTTCCGGGGCAACCGTTAACGCCTCTTTGATCTCGGGCTTGAACGCGCCATGGGGCATCGCTGTTGCGGATTCCGGGTCGTTGCCGACGCCAACGCCCACTCCGAGTCCAACACCAACGGCAACGCCTTCTCCAACACCCACCCCGTCGCCGACTCCTACACTCACGCCTACGCCAACGTCGGCACCGACTCCGACTCCCGGTCTCACCCCGACTCCGACTCCTACGCCAACGTCGGCACCAATTCCCGGGCTCACTCCTACGCCGACGCCCACGACGACACCAGCCACTTCGGTTACGCCAACACCCATTCCGACCTCAGGAGATTCTTCGGCGCGTCTTATCAATATCTCCACTCGGGCTCAGGTCGGGACTGGTGGAAGTATCCTGATCCCTGGATTGGTGATTAGCGGCAGCGGTATCGAAACACTCCTTATTCGCGGTGATGGACCTAGTCTGACCGGCTTTGGCGTCCCAGGAGCCCTGGCTCAACCCAGTCTCAGCGTTTTCAGCGGCCAGACAGTGATCGCTTCCAACACGGGCTGGGGCACGAACCCGAACCCGTCCCAGATCGCCAGCGTCGCTGCTCAGGTGGGAGCCTTTCCCTTCGCTTCCGGCAGCGCCGACTGCGCTGTGATTGTCAGCCTGCCCGCGGGCGCATACACCGTTGAGATTTCTGGCGTAGGCGATGCTACGGGCGTCGCCCTTGCCGAGGTCTACGAGGTGTCGTCGAGCGGAACCCGGCTCATCAACATCTCCACCCGGGCCCGGGTCGGGACCGACAGCAACATCATGATCGCCGGATTCGTGATCTCGGGAAGCGGCACCGAACAGCTGCTAATCCGGGGCGACGGCCCCAGCCTGACCCAGTTCAACGTCACAGGGGTCCTGGCCCAGCCAAACCTGAGCGTAATCAACCAAGGTTCAGGGGCCACAATCGCCTCAAACACGGGCTGGGGCACCAGCCCCAATCCCTCCCTGATAGCGAGCACCGGAGCGGTTGTAGGGGCCTTTGGCTTTGCGTCGGGCAGTGCAGACAGCGCCGTCGTGGTCAACCTGGCAGCGGGCGCGTACACGGCGGAGATTTCCGGCGTGAATAGCACGGCCGGGGTAGCCCTTGCGGAGGTCTACGAGGTGCCGTGATCTGATCTACGTTGCCTTCACCTAGGACCTAGCCCCCAGGTCGCTTGGGCCCATCAACAACCACGCTCAACGCGTGTCCGAAATATCCGGGGAAGCACACGATGATTCCTGGCCGGGCTGCCAGAGCCTTCGGTCATCAGGACAATTTGCCGCGCCGACCGAAGAGACACTGTGCGCTTGCGAACCTCCGCCAGAGACAAAAAGAATCCGCGCACTAAAATTTAACACTTCATCATGAGCCCCAAGATTGACCGGCGCGATTTCATAAAGGGCGTTTCCGCGGCGGCGGCTCTGGGAATAGCGGGCCGCGGCCTGGGGGCGAACATCGCCACAGCCTTGGCGATGCCGGAGCCGACGCCTGCCAAGCTCCCCCGCTGGAGGGGGTTCAACCTGCTGGAGAAGTTCATCGCGAGCGAGGAGAACGCGCCCTTCCGGGAGGAGGACTTCGCGTGGATCGCAGGGTGGGGCTTCAATTTCGTCCGCCTGCCGATGTCGTACCGCTGCTGGTCCAGCCCCGGGAACTGGCGCGAGATCCGGGAGCCGGTGCTGAAGGAGATCGACGATGGGGTCGAGCTGGGCCGGAGCTACGGGGTCCACGTCTGCCTCAACTTCCACAGGGCGCCGGGCTATTCCGTCGACCGGTCGCTCAAGGAGCCGTTCAACCTGTGGACCGATCTCGAGGCGCTTGAGGCCTGCACGCACCACTGGAGGCATTTCGCGGCGCGATACAGGAATGTCCCGAACGCGTTCCTGAGCTTCGATCTTCTGAACGAACCGGGGGAGAAGAACTCGGAGACCGGGGAACTCCTGGACGACGCGACCTATGCCCATGTCGTGCGAACCCTGGTCGAGGGCATCCGGACCGAGAGCCCGAACCGGCTCATCATCGCGGACGGCTTGATGTGGGGCAACGTCCCGGTCCCCGCTCTTGCGGGATTGGGCATCGCCCAGAGCGGCCGGGGTTACAGCCCGATGGAGGTCACCCACTGGAAAGCAGAATGGGTCAGGGGCTCCGATGCCTGGCCGCGGCCCGAGTGGCCGCTGGTGATCACCCCGCAATCTGTCGAGGCTGGCAAGAGACGGCTCGCGGGGCTCCGCCAAGTATTCAAGGACAACCCGATCTTCATGGGTTATGCCCGGGACGAGGACCTGACGATGCCGTGGGGACGCGAGCGCTTCCGGCATCAGTTGGTCGCGCCCTGGAAGGAACTGGAGCGCATGGGCATCGGCGTGCACATAGGAGAGTTTGGCGCGCATAACCGGACCCCGCACGACGTCGTGCTAGGCTGGATGGGTGACTTCCTGCCATCGCTGGCCGAAGCAGGGTGGGGCTGGGCGCTCTGGAATCTCCGGGGCTCGTTCGGTATCCTCGACAGCAAGCGCACGGACGTCGCCTACGAGGATTTCCACGGGCACAAGCTGGACCACAGGATGCTGGAGCTGCTGCGCGCCTCCTAGGACCGCAGACCCGGGGATGGTCGGGGGTCGACAGCCCGTGCGGTCAATCCCGAGCACGAACACGACGGCTGTCCGCGCGGGAATGACCACGGTGCCGGCGGCGGCGTCAAAATGGATGTCGCGGGCAGGCGGATCGCCGGCGCCGGGGTCCGCCTGGACCGGATGCAGACCACAGGGCTTGGCTGCCTCGGCGGGCAGGGCACGTGTCTGGGTGGCGACGTCGGCGTTGAGCGCATACGTTCCAGTTACAGAAGCAAATGTTTTGCCGGTAGCCTCATGAATCTCCTGGATCAATGCCACCGCCTCGCAAGCAACCCGCGCGAACGGCCCCCAGCCAGCGGTTCTGTTTCCATGAGGCGTCGGTTGACTGTATGTTTGTCCCTTTCAGCGGCCTTGCCATCCTTCTGTGCGCTCGCCATGAGCCGCCGTTCCGAAATCACTCTACCGCCAGATGCAACGAGTCATCGTACCAGCTCGAACCCTGCTCGCCCACCGCGACCTTACAATCGTGCTGGTTTGCAACCTGGTGCTTGGGCTCGCCTTCTCCTTCGTCGGCCCGTTCTACTCGATGTTCGGCACCATCGAGGTCGGGATGTCGAATTGGACCTTCGGCGTGTTCATGACGATCACCTCGGTCGCGGGCATTGTCCTGAGCACGGTGCTCGCGAGGTGGTCCGACACCAGGTACAGCCGCCGCGCCATACTTCTTCTGGGCTGCGGGTTCGGCGTGGCGGGCTACGCGGGCTACGCCTACGTCCGCAGCGTTCTTTGGCTGACGGTGATAGGCTCTATTGGGCTAGGCATCGCCTCGATCACGTTTTCGCAGCTGTTTGCCTACGCGAGGGAGGCCATCGGGAGGCACGGCATTCCGGACGACGAGGCGCCCCTGTACATGAACATCTACCGGCTGACCCTGTCGCTGGCCTGGACCATCGGGCCGGGGGCCGCCGCCTGGGTGATGATCCGCTATTCGTACAAGGGCACGTTTCTCGTATGCGCCGGCTTCTTCCTCCTCCTGATGATGATTGTTTGGTTCTATGTTCCCGCAAGGCCCCCTTCCGTCGCCGTATCGGCAGCCCGGGTCCCGCTCTTTCGCCTGCTCAGGAGGCCCGACCTCCTGTGCTACTTCTGCGCATTCGTGCTGGTATTCGTCTGCATGACCATGGGGATAATGAACCTTCCCCTCATGATCCTTCAGACGCTCGGAGGGAACCAGGAGCAGGTGGGCATAACCTACAGCGTTGCTCCGTTCTTTGAGCTTCCGTTCCTCCTGCTCTTTGGGTTGGCCGCCTCCAAGGGTGGAAGGCCAGAGCCGTTGATCCGCCTTGGAGTGATCATTGCCGTCGCCTATTACGCGCTCCTGTCTCAGGTGCAGGCGCCGTGGCAGATCTATCCCGTCCAGATCCTAAGCGCCGCAATGATCGCCATACTATCCGGCATCGCCATCACATTCTTCCAGAGTTACATACCCAACCAGCCCGGCACAGCGACCAACCTCTACGCAAACGCGAACCGTGTTGGAACGACCGTCGGCTACCTGTGCTACGGGTCGCTGGCCACCGGCCTGGGCCACCGGGCGGTCTTCCTTTTGTGCACGGGGGTGTGCGCCGCCGCCTTCCTGTTGCTCTGGCTCTCCCGCGAGGAGCACGAGCATCACGCCGCAGCGGGAGCCTGAGGCGGCCATGGGGCACCCGCCGGGATTCCGATGTGCCCGCGCATCGATCCGAACTCCGAAAACGACGCGGGGGGCGCACGAAACGGCGTCGCAAGCGGTTGAAGGAAGAACGCTCGATTGGCCGGTCGGCGCGAAAGCTAAATTTCTCGCTTTTGTTGATCCGGATACTTGGGGCTGAGGTAAGGCAGGCTAAATTCCCCCTTCCGATGACCACTCGTCCGGAAAGGGAGCAATAATCCAAGCCGAGTATTCTGGATCGGTTGGATACCTCATCAGCAATAAGGCCAATTGAAGGTGAAGGCTGCAGGTTCACCTCCATGCGCCGCTTCTTCCCGACGTGGTGCGCGCTGGTCGTCTGGATGTCGCAGTGACCCAGGTGCCAGCAACGACGAAGCCATTGGTTAGATTATTGCCCGATTATTGGCTACCCCTGTGCCATTGTGTGCCGATTCTTGCCGCACGGTGCCAAATGGCTCATCAACGCAAGACCTCGAATCTCATGACCTTGCCTTTAATGCAACGGGTTGTGAAAATCGCCTAAAGCGGTCTCGAATCCCGGCACTCGCACCATGCCAATACGACAAGTGGCGTCACTTGCTAGCGTCGACGTTAAGTGCCTAAACAGCCAAGAGGAGAATATCGGCTCAAGGTTGCCGCGCCTATGGCAGAGCGTGGCTTTGGAAGACAGCATCAACCGATTGACCGGATACTCAATGCCGGATCGCGTGCTATCAGCATGAGCTGGCTTAGAAGAACGCAACACGGCTCTCCCGGATTCTAGGGCCCATTCAATCACCGGCCCGTCTTCGGCGCAGATGCGGCTTTTGCGGCAACGGGGTTTCGCGGGGCATCCCCTCGACGAGCCAAGGGCCGGACATCGGCCAAATCCCAGGGCTTCGCCTGCTTGACTCCCAACTGGCCGTAAACGATGTCTCTCGCGTGGAGAAAGAGAAAGACCTCGAGATTCCCGGTCACACCTTGCTCGTGGACTGCCCGGATCGCCCGGGTCTGGTTCATGCGATCACCGGAATCCTCTTCCGCGCCGGCGCCAACGTGACCTCGAACCATGAGTTTGTTGATGCGGATACCCAACGCTTCTTCATGCGCACGGCCTGCACGGGCTTGCCAAACGGCGAGGCCGTGCGATCGGCGGTGCTGGAAGTGCTGCCCGCGGGGGCGTCCGTGCAGATCAGGCGGGCGGAACCGCGCCGCATCCTGGTTCTTGCCTCGCGGGAGCACCATTGCCTGGCGGATCTCCTCATCCGGCATGAGTATCACGAGCTCGGGGCGGAGCTATTGGCGGTGGTGAGCAATCACCAGAACCTACGCCCGCTCGCGGAAAAGTTTTCCGTGCCGTTTTACCACGTCCCCCACGAAAGCATTTCCAGGGAGGCCCACGAGGAGGCCCTGCTAGCGGTAATTGAGCCGCTGAAACCGGATTACATCGTGCTGGCAAAATACATGCGCATTCTAAGTCCCCGCTTTGTTGCCGCATGGCCATATCGCATCGTGAACATCCATCATTCATTTCTGCCGGCATTCGTCGGCGCGCGACCCTATCACCAGGCGTTTCACCGAGGCGTGAAAGTGATTGGTGCAACCTCACACTTTGTCTCCGACCAGCTGGATCAAGGCCCAATTATCATGCAGCAGGTAATTCCGATGGACCACTCGTATACACCTCTTGACCTAGAAAGGGCGGGGAGGGATATCGAACGCACGGTTCTCGCTAACACACTCAGGTTGTTGAATGAGGACCGCGTATTGCTCTGCGCAAACCGGACGATCATTTTCGACTGACGCGGCTGAAGCATAACCCGGGTATCGAGAATCGCATGAATCCACATCTTGGGTTCTTGTAGAGCGTCAACCTCCCTCGGCAGCGGATTATCAGGCGATCCATAATGGCAGACGGTTTGTCTGAGCGTTGGTGAAACCGATCCGGCCCCTGGGTGGCCCGCCTAGGGTCGAGTGGGCTCTATAAAGTGCGAAGTCACGCGTTTGGAATGCAAATATGGTGCGGGGCCATAAGCCCGCAGTTGGTGCGAAGGCTGGCGACGTGCAGGGGCTTCATCATGCAACAACGCCCTCCCATATGACCTGCACTCGAAGGCGTGGCGACCTAAGTTGTGCGCACCTCTCCCTTGGGGACCTCCTAAACTGCGTCGGAACAGAGGCTCGTTTATTGCTGAACCCAGCAACACTCTGCTAGAGCCACTCCTGTTGCGCCGTTTAATCCAGATACTTTTGCCGTGTACGTGGGCTTGCTTCGATAAAGTGGACACCGATTTAGGCGGCTTTGATGTCCTTTTGACCTGCCCCCTTTGATTGGACACCGCAATTCTCGGATTTCGGGTGGTTAGACGGTCGGGTTTTGGTTGCCGCACAGCTGCCTGGCAAATCGGCCTCCGGCCGAGTTTGCCATGCAGCTGCGCGGGCTCGCCGGCCCGCGCTGATGCCGGTCACGGCCCGGCCCTCAACGTCGGCTGCTCCGAGCCGGGGCCGGTGCCCCAGGCGGGGTTGGGCTTCGGCCCCATATCGAATTCCAGGGTCCCCCCAGCCACCATCTCGTCGTGGTAGATCCAGGCTCGCCCAAGGGGGCGGCCGTTGAGCCGGGCGGACTGCACGTAGACGTTCTGCGGCGAGTTGTTGTGGGCCTCGATCACGAAATCCCGCCCGCCGTAATACTTCGGATCGAGGTGGACGACGATCCGGTCGAAGATCGGGCTACCCAGGTCGTAGTACGGGCGCACGGAGCAGCCCCCGTCCATCTCAAACAGCCCCATCGCCCACAGGACGTAGACGGCGCTCAGCTGGCCCTCGTCCTCCTCGCCGATCCAGCCGCTCAGGGGGTCGATGTTGTACATGCGATCGATGGACTGGCGCACGTATTTCTGGGTGAGCCAGGGTCTTCCGGAGTAGTTAAACAAAAACGGGGCCTGGAGGTTCGGCTCATTGCCCAGGTCGACGTAGCCCTTCTCGAATCCCTCCTCGAGCCTGCGGTTGAACTCGTCCTGGCCGACCAGGCGGACTAGGCCCCCGAGGTCCTGGGGCACGAAGAGCGTGTAGATCCACGCGTCCTCCTCGACGAAGCCCGGCCCGTTCCAGCCGCCCTCGGTCCCGAAGTGGAACACGTCGAACGGCTCGACCCAGCTGCCGTTCCGGTGCCGCCGCCGCGCGTAGCGGAGCGCGGGGTCGATCTGGTTGCGGTAGTTGCCCGAGCGGGCGAGGAAGTAGCGGTAGTCGTCCTTCTTGCCCAGCGCGAGCGCCAGCTGGGAGGCGGCCCAGTCGTCATACGCGTACTCGAAGGTGTTGGAGGCTGGCCCCTCCTCGTCGGGCACGAAGCCGAGCTCCGTGTAGGACTTCAGGTTGCGGTCGCCCGCGTAGCCCTTGTCCGGCATCGGGACGCCGGGGGTCGTCAGATCGTGGCGGATCGCCCGGTACGCCCGCTCGGCGTCGAAGTCGCGGATCCCCTTCTGGTAGCTGCTCACGATGAGCGACTGCTCGTGCTGCGCCACCATCACGGGGGAGTAGCGCCCGAGCACCGGCGCCTGCGGGATCCAGCCGCCCCGGTCGGCCGCCTCGAGCAGGAAGTGCACCCAGGAGCTCGCCACCCGCGGGCTCACCAGGGTCCAGAGCGGGAACAGGGTCCACTGGCAGCCCCAGAGGCCGTCGCTGCTATAGACGGCGCCGCCGTCGCCGACCTTCCGGACCTGTCGGCTCGCGTCGACGTACGCGCCGTCCGTGTCGTAGAGGATGCTCTTGGCGGAGTAGGCCCTGTACAGGCAGGTGTAGAACATCCTGCGTTCGGCCTCGGTCCCGCCCGAGACCTCCACCGATCGGAGGATCCCCCCCCAGGTTCGCCGCGCCTCGCGGACGATTCCGTCGAAGTCCCAGCCGAAGGGCTTCATCTCGGTCTCGAGGTTCCGGCGCGCTCCGGCCTCGCTTACCAGCGAAAGGCCGGTCCGCACTCGCACGACCTCCCCAGCCGCGGTCCGGAAGTTCATCGCGACGCCGCAGCGGTCGTGGCCGGTGAAGGACCTCACGTTCCTCCGGTAGTCGACGGGCGTCCTCCAGTCGGTCCCGTAGTTGGTGTCGGTCCCGGTGTACACCCCGCGCTGCCACGAGTCGAGCGAGTCGATCGGCTTGTCCGCCTGGATCACGAAGTGGAGCGTGTACTCGCCGGTGTAGCCGTTGGTCTGCCGGATGTGCCCGGAAAGCTCCGCCGGCCCGGTCCGCGAGACGGACGCCTCGAGGATCCGGCAGAGCTCCTCGGGCGGGAAGGCGAAGTCGAGCAGCAGGTGGGCCTCGTCGGTGGCGGGGTAGGTGAGCCGGAGCATCCCACAGCGCATCGTGGCGGCAGCCTCCGCCTTGACTCCCCAGTCGACCAGCTCGACCGAGTAATAGCCGGGCGAGCCTGCCTCCCCCTCCTTGCGGATCCGCGAGCGGTAGCCCGAGGTCCACATGATGCCGTACGGGCCGTCGGGGGAGCCCGGGTACACCCGGAAGAGGCCGGGCATGTACTCCATCGGCCCGGTCAGCGGCATCAGGCTGACGCCGCTCAGGGAGAACGCGTGCATGTGGCTGAAGCCGGAGATGCTCCCGATGGTGTACTCGTAGCCTCCGTTCCAGACGTTCGCCTGGTTGTCGGGGCTCAGCTTCGCCATTCCGAACGGCAGGGTCGCGCCCGGGAAGAGCATCCAGCGCGAGTTGGAGGTGCCGGTGAACACGTCGACTTGGTCGACCGGGTCCGGCGACGGCGCCCCGATCGAACGGACGCAGGCCACGCAGGAGACGAGGAGGATCCGGGGGATTCGCATAAGGGGGTTTCCGGGGGGCCGGGGTTCGGTGCGCGGGGTCGGCAGGAAAGCACGGGCGGGCCCCGGGGCGCAACCCCCCATCTCCGGCGGCCTTGGTTAGGGCTCGCGGCCGAACCTGGACTTGAACCCTCCCTCGCAGTTCCAGGATGTCGTCGCCAAGGGTCCGCCGCTCGGGCCCCCGCCCTCGCCGTGGTGGAGCCGGGTCCCGCGGTTGAGCTGGTGGAGCGGAGCAGGCTGCCCGGCTTGCGTTTGGCGGGGCAACAACCGCGTAAAACGTCGTGCAGCGCCACTCGACCTGGTCATGGCGCCCCGGAGATCTTCGGCAGCGTGTCTTCTTAAGGAAGCTACTGTATCCGAATCGCTTAAACAAAGGCGAACGCGGTCATGCCTATCGTGCTGGCGGTCATCTTAGTCTGGGCCTTGGCGGTTGCGAGCATCGATGACGCGCAGGCAGTGGGCGCTATGCTTGCATTCTGCGATGGGTTTGAACGCGTGTCCCAACCTCTGTTGGGGTCGATCCCATTCCCGCTGTTCTCGAATGCGCTAAGGCTGGGCTAGGGGACTGCTGTGGCATTGAACTGGGTCAGGCGGGGCTCGGATCGGGCCCGCCTATCCGGGCGCGTTCCCTCCGCCAGAGATGGACAATCAGCGTCAGTGTTATCAACATCTACCGACCATCCAGATTGACCCCGAGGGTGGCTCGAAAAGGTGGATCCGTTCAAATCGAATTCGTTGTCGTGAACCACCTGCGCCGATTTGGAATGAACCCTTCACCCACCAACATCGCCCTCGCCGGCTGCGGCTTCATGGGCTCGATGCACGCGCAGATCTACGCCCAGCTCCCGGAGGCCCGCCTTGTCGCAGCAGCTGACCCGCGCATAGGCGTTGCTCGCGCCAAGCTGGAAAAGGCCGGATTCCCGATCCCGGTGTATGGCACGACCAAGGACCTGCTCGCCAGGCATCCCGAGGTTGCCGTCGTGGATATTTGCACGCCGACCGATGCACACGAGGAGATCGCGCTGCTCGCGCTCGATGCCGGCAAGCACGTCTTCTGCGAGAAACCCCTCGCGCTGACGCTCGAATCCGCGAACCGCATCGTCGCGAGGGCGGGCTCGGCGAAGGCGTTCGCCCAAGTTGGGCACTGCATCCGCTTCTGGCCGGAGTACCAGGCGCTTCGCGATTTCGCGCGCGAAGGCAAGGGGGGCAAGCTCCTGAGCCTCGGGATGCAGCGCCAGGCAGGCCGGCCCGGGTACAGCGACGGCGACTGGCTGAACCAGCCCTCGCGTTCGGGCGGGGCGGCGCTGGACCTGCACATCCATGACACCGACTTCGCCATCGCCCTCCTCGGACTGCCGTCCGCTGTCACGTCATGCGCCACCTTCGACTACAGCGGGCCGGCGCATATCTTCACGGCCTTCGATTTTCCGGGCGTCGCGGTGTGCGCGGAGGGGGGGTGGAATTATCCGGCGCGCTGGGGCTTTCGAATGGCCTATCAGGCCGTTTTCGAGAAGGCCTGCATCGATTTCGACTCCAACAAGGCGCCGTCACTCAGCATCACATGGTCGGATCGCGCGCCGGAGCCAATGCCATTCACCGCGCCGTCCGCGGGCCATTCCGCCACAGGAGAAGGCAATATCTCGTCGCTCGGCGGCTATTACAATGAGCTTCGGCACTTCGTCTCAAGCATAGCGGCTGGTCGGGCGCCCTCCGATGCCACGCTGGCCGATGCCCGGAACTCGCTGATGGTTGTCCTTGCCGAAATCGAATCCGCCAGAATTGGCCGAGCCGTCGCCATTGGCGCTCGTCAATGAAGAAATCCATCAACATCTGGTCGTTTTACGGCCCTTGGTCGCTCGAGGAGAAGATCCGGCTGGCGAGGGACGCTGGCTTCTCCGGTTTCGAGATCGACCTCAGCGAATCCGGGCCGGTCGCGTTGGCGAGCACCCCCGCCGAGCTCGCATCGGTACGAAAGCTCGCGGATCGCGCAGGGGTTGAATTGAGCGGCTTGGCGACGGGCCTTTATTGGGCCGCCAATCCGGCAAGCGGCGATTCCGCCACACGCGCGAAGGCCCAGACTATCCTCGAGCGCCAGATCGCCGTCGCTGGCGGGCTCGGCATCGATGCGGTCCTGGTCATCCCCGGCTCCGTAGGCGTCGACTTCATTCCCGGCTGCGAGGTCGTGCCCTACGGCGTTGCATGGGAGCGGGCCACAGCCTTCATACGCGAAGCCTTACCCGCAGCCGAAAAGGCGCGGGTCCAGCTTTGCGTCGAGAACGTCTGGAACAAGTTCCTGCTCAGTCCGATCGAAATGCGGCGGTTCGTGGCGCAGTTCGGAAGCGAATGGGTCGGCACCTACTTCGATGTGGGAAATTCGCTCGCGGTCGGCTATCCCGAGCATTGGATCCCTGTACTCGGATCGACGATACGGCGCGTTCACGTGAAGGACTACCGGCGGGCCGTCGGCACCACCGACGGCTTTGTCGAGCTGCTTTCAGGCGACGTCAACTGGCCGAGCGCAATGGGCGCCCTTCGTTCGGTCGGCTATGACGGATGGCTGACCGCTGAGATGATTCCGCCTGTGCCGTTCTATAAACACGGTCCAGAGGTGCTGATCCACAATACGTCGCGGGCGATGGATGCGCTGCTCGGCATGTAGCCGTCGCCAGATCGCCAGGCATATGCAAATGAGCGAGGATGTAATGAAATCCGTCGTTTGCTGCGGACCGGAAGCTCTGGAATGATGTAATGAATTGCTGCGACGCCGCCTGGAGTGGTCCAGGGCTACGCCCTTAGGAGACAGAGCCCGAAACCAAATGTAAGGGGGGCGCTGTAATCCCGAAGCCAACGCCAGGGTCCATCCTAGGCATATGTGTTGCCGATTCTTGAAGCATTCTGAGCCAGACCAGAGTCGAGCCAAGACATGCCCCCGGGAATCGCTCATTTCCGGACGAACGATGTGAGCCCGGGCTTTGGCGGCGGTGATCGGAATATGCGAGGCGCGCGCCTCTATCTGCTTCCGAATGCTCTGACCCCGCTCATCTCTTCCCCGGATTTCGCTCTGGCCTCACCGGGCCTTGTCCCTGTGTGCGCAGAGCCTCGCACAGGAGCGCGGCCGCCTTGGTGTCTTGCGAGGCATTTCTTGAGAGGACAGCCGATTGACTTGCCGCGCAAGACGGCGCGATGATCCCCTGGCACGGAGGTTGACATGCCCAGCCGAACAAAGCGGATCGTCACAGCGCTCTTCAGCGAAGCCGACATCCGGATGGACGGGGCGCGCCCCTGGGATCTGCGCATTCACGACGAGCGCTTCTTCCCGCGTGTGCTCGCCCGTGGAACGCTCGGTTTCGGCGAGGCCTACATGGACGGGTGGTGGGACTGCGACGCGCTCGACGAGATGTGCTTCCGCGCCTCCCGCGCCCGCCTCGACGAACGAGTTACGGCAGGCTTCAAGACAGCGGCGGCCACTCTCGCGGCCATGGTGTTCAATATGCAGACTCTCCGGCGCTCCCGGCGCGTAGCCGAGGTGCACTATGACCTCGGCAACGAATTCTTTGCGGCGATGCTCGGCCCGGACCTCCAGTACTCATGCGGCTATTTCCGCGATACCGGCGACCTTGCCGAGGCGCAGCGGCTGAAGATGGACCTGATCTGCCGCAAGCTCGGGCTGCGGCCGGGCATGCGCCTGCTGGACATCGGCTGCGGCTGGGGCGGACTGGCAAGGCACGCGGCCGAACGCCACGGCTGCACGGTTGTGGGCGTCACAATCTCCCGCGAGCAGCAGACCTACGCCTCGGCTGCCTGCCGAGGGCTCCCAGTCGACATCCGGCTGCAGGACTATCGCGAAGTGACGGGCGCGTTCGACCGCGTTGTCAGCGTCGGCATGATGGAACATGTCGGCTACAGGAACTACCGCGCCTTCATGGCGGCCGCGGCCCGGTGCCTGCGCGACGGCGGGCTCTTCCTATGCCACACTATTGGCGGCAACGCCTCGCGAGTGCGGTCCGATCCGTGGATCGAGCGCTACATCTTTCCCAATTCCATGCTGCCTTCGCCCGCGCAGGTGACCCGGTCCGCGGAAGGGTTGTTCGTCCTCGAGGATGTGCACAACTTCGGGGCCGACTACGACCGGACGCTGCTGGCTTGGGAGCGGAATTTCCGCGCGGCGTGGCCGCGGTTCAGTTCGGTCTATGGCGAGCGCTTCTACCGGATGTGGCGCTTTTACCTGCTCAGCTGCGCCGGGGCGTTTCGAGCCCGCGCGATCGAACTCTTCCAGTTCGTCTTCTCCAGGCACGGGGTGCCCGGCGGGTATGCGGCAGTGCGCTGAGCGGAGCGGCCGCGTGGATTCAGGGATACCTTGAATCGGCAGCACCGGCCCTATCTTTGGGCCGCTATCGCTGGCGGTTCGGCCCCGTTAGCGAATCCCCGCGCACATCCCCGTCCAATTTCGGTCCGAGCCGGCAACCGAAGCGCCTCCTTACGGAGATTGAGTTCGCGTTCCGCCAGCCGCGATGCCCGCAGGCCAAGTACCGCGCACCTCGGTGACCGCGCATTTTCCGACGACTAGAGCATTTTAAATAATACTGTAGCCGCAGGCGGCAAAAAAATTGATGGCGTCCTGCGGGCTGACGGCCCTCAGGGCCCGTCCAATGGCGTCGGTCAGCTCGGCCTCGGTTCTTGCCTCTGCGGCACGCAGCAGGCTCTTCACCTTGCTCCACATCAGCTCGATTGGATTGAGGTCCGGTGAGTAGGCGGGCAGGAAGCGGACGGTGGCTTTGCGTTGCTCGATCAAGGTCAGGATCGTGCTGTTCTTGTGGGTGCCGAGGTTGTCCATGACCACGCAGTCGCCGGGTCGAAGCGTGGGGCAGAGGATCTCGCGCACGTAGGCCTGGAAGACCTCGGTGTCGGTGGGCCCGTCTATGGTCATGCAGGCCGTCGAGCCGTCCAGGCGGATGGAGGAGATCATGGTCGTGGTGCGCCAGTGGCCGTGCGGACACGGGCAGTTGAGGCGCTCTCCCCGGGGCGCCCGGCCATAGAGGCGCGTCATGTTGGTCTTCGCTGACGACTCGTCGATAAAGACGAGCGTTGCCGGCTCGAGGCCTCCTTGCCCGCGGACCCATCGCCGCCGGGCCCGCGCTATGTCAGCGCGGTCCTGCTCAGCAGCCCGGAGCGTCTTTTTTTATATGTCAGCCCCAGCTTCACGAGGGCGTAGTGGATCGCCGGCAACGTGCACTCGATCGATAGGGCCCGGCGCATTTGCTCAAGGGTAAGTCCCGGCTTGTGTTTTAACATCTGCTGTAGCCGCTGCCGGTGCTCTTGCGTGATCAGCGGCTTGCGTCCGCAGCGGTAGTGCCGAGGCCCGATCTCCCCCGTCCGGCGTCTTTGCGCGAGCAGCTTCTTCACCATCCCGAGCGACACCCGGAAACGCCGCCCTATCTCCTCCCGGCTGCCCTCTTCGGCATCGTACGCCGCCAGGATCCTCTCCCGCAGGTCCAGTGATAAGGTCTTCATGGCGCCACCATGACGACCCAGCTCAAAAAGGCTACACTATTATTTAAAATGCTCTAGCCGGCTACGGCGACCGGCCTTCGGCGGCGTCGAGGCGCGATGGCCGGCGATGGGTTGGAGGATTGCGCAACGCCGGGGATTTCCTCCGGTGTCGGCAACAGGTAGCATCCGCAGTTCTCGCAGAGGTAGATCTCGTCCGATATCGCCAGGCTTGACGCGGTCGTGGCCGGAACGCGGAGGTGGCATTCGCCGCAGACGCCGTGGCTCACAAGGGCGACGGAGTTGCGCCCACCTTCGATGGCCCGCATGAAATGGGCCATGATCTGAGGCGGAACAGCCGCGCGGAGCCGTTTGAGGACCGCCTCTTGTTCCGCGCCGTCCGTGTCTCGTCGCCGGAGCAGGGGCTGGGCCTTGTGCAGGCTTTTGATGAGGGAGTTCATTTGGATGGGATTTGGCCCACGAACCAGCGGGCCGCAGCTCGGCCGCGGTCCGCCGTTCGGATAGACGTCCACGAAGCGGGCGCCGAGTTTAGGCTTTAGGCGGGATCGGCGAGGGCGTCGGCTTGGCGGCAGGCGCCTTCTTCCCGAAGCGGTTCTTCCGGGTGTTGCCGATGCTTGCCGCCTGCGGTGCGGCCGCTGTCGGTGCGGTCGCGGTCGATGCGGGTGCGGATGGCGCCGGCGCAGATGGTGCCGGCGCGGGAGCCGGAGTCTGGACCGCCGGCGAGGCGCCGGGAATTGGATCAAAGTTCATGACGTTTTGTTTTGGATTTTAGTTCTGATCAGGCATCCGGGACGGATGCGCCCATTTAAACGCATGGGGCGTGCCGCGACCGCCGGGCGGTCCATAACGAAACCGGCCGCAATATCTTACAATCATCCTCCATGCTATTTGCATCTGCGGGGCCGGTCGGATTCGAGGGTTTTGTGCAATCCTTGCACCCCGCCGCGCGTCCTTGTGCAACGCGCCTAGGCCGGCCTGCAGGGCCGGCTCACGGTTCCAGCAGGCCGTAGTTCTTGAGCTTGTACTGGAGGGAGCGCCTGCTGATTCCAAGGAGGCGCGCGGCCTCCTCGCGGTTGGAGGTTACATGGGTGAGCGTCTGGCGGATCAGAAGCTTCTCCGCGTCGGAGATGCTCATGCCCGGCCTGACGTCGAATCCCGGTGCGCTGCGGTCGTGGGCCTGGAGGAAGTCGGGCAGGTCGGCGACCTCGATCGTCGGGCTGGCGCAGGTCACCACCAGCCTCTCGATAACGTTGCGCAGCTGGCGGATGTTGCCCGGCCATGGAAACCTTTGGATCAGCTGCATCGCATCCGGCGACAGGCGCTTGCCCCGGCGCTTGTGCTTCGCACCGAACTGGCCGAGGAAGTTGTCAACGAGGATCGGTATGTCCTCGGCGCGCTCCCGCAGCGGCGGGACCGTGATCGGCACGATCTGCAGCCTGTAGAACAGGTCCTCGCGGAACTTGCCGGCGGCCACCGCATCCTGAAGCTTCTTGTTCGTGGCCGCTATGAGGCGGACATTCACGCGCACAAGCGCGGTGCCGCCCACCATGCGGAATGCGCCGTCCTCAAGGACGCGCAGGAGGTCGCCTTGCCCCTTCGGGGCGAGGTCGGCAATCTCGTCCAGGAACAGGGTCCCGCCGTCCGCCAGCTGGAAGCGGCCCGGCTTGTCGGCCAGCGCCCCCGTGAACGCGCCCTTCACGTGGCCGAACAGCTCGGCCTCGATGAGGGACTCGGGAAGGGCAGCGCAGTTCACGAAGATGAAGGGCTTTGCCGCCCGGGCGCTGTGCGCGTGAATCATCTTGGCGACAAGCTCCTTGCCGGTGCCGCTCTCTCCCTCAATCAGCACCGTGACGTCGCTGCGGGCGACCTCCTCGGCGATCTGCACGACCCTCCGGTTGAGCTCGCTGTTGCCCAGCAGCAGGCCCGGCTCCGAGCGCTTCTTCAGGCGAAGCCGAAGCTCGCTGTTCTCCGCGACGACCGACTGGACTTCCAGCGCCTTGACGACGAGCGCCCGCAGGCGGCGCATGTCGAGCGGCTTGGTAAGGTAGTCGTATGCCCCCTCCTTCATCGCCTCCACAGCGCTTTCCACGGTGCCATAGGCCGTCATGAGGATGATCTGGGTGTCGCGGCTTTTTGCGCGGGCGGCCCTGAGCAGCTCGAGGCCGCCGGTGCCCGGCATGCGGATGTCGCTCAGTACGAGGTTGTAGAGCCTCTCGCCCATCATCCTCAGCGCGGTCGGCACGTCGTGGGCGGCGTCGACGCTATAGCCCTCGCGCCGCAGGGCCTCCTGGACGCCCGCGCACAGCACACGCTCGTCGTCGACCACCAGGATGCTTGCCCCCGCCCCGCTCATGGGTGCGACCCTCCTTCCGCCACAGGCAGGCTCATTGTGAATACTGCCCCTCCGCCCGGCGCATCCGTCACGCCGACCGTCCCGCCGTGCGCGGTCGCGATCTGGTGCACGATCCAGAGCCCGAGGCCGCTCCCTTCCGCCTTCGTCGTGAAGAACGCCTCGAAGATGGCGGCGCGCCTCTCGGCCGGAACCCCGGCGCCGCTGTCCGTCACCTCAAAGATAACCGTCGTCCCGTCTCCGCTCGCCCCCGCCCGGACGGAGACTTTTCCGTTCCGCTCGACCGCTTGGACCGCGTTGATCACGAGGTTCACAAGGGCCTGCGTGAGCTGCACCGCATCCGCCCGCACGGTCGGGGCCGGCGACGGGACCTCGCTCTCTATCGCTACGCCCCGCGCGGCCGCCTCCGGCCGCAGCAGTTCGCAGACATGCCGGACGACACCGCCGGCGTCGACCGACTGGAGATTCGGAGAAGTCGGCCCGGCCAGGTTGAGGTACTGCTGGACGATCCCGTCCAATCGCTGGAGTTCGCCCCGGATGACCTTCAGCCGGCTGGAGAGCCCCTCGCGGGCCGGCGGCGAGAGCCCGGCTAGGTCCTCCTCCAGCAGCTGAACGTGAATGTCGAGCGAGCTCAAGGGGTTGCGGATCTCATGGGCGAGCCGCGCGAGCAGCCGCGTGATGAGCCGCTGCCTTTCCTCCGAGCCGGACGGCGCACCTTCCGGAGCCAGGGTAATCTCATGAACCTCGTCCACGCCGGCGAGTTTAGCCCATGGGCCCATCCTTTGACCAGTCCGTTAGATGGAGCGCGCTGTTCGCGCTGGTGGCCCCGGTAAACGCCCGGGCGCGCACCAAATGCCGGCGGCGTCGCTAGAAGCGAGAATCGGACAGGCGGATAATTCTCGCCCTAAGGGAACATTGAATCGAAATTGCCCCACTGCGACGCCGACCCCCGGCAACCCCACCGGGTCCTTGCATGGGAAAGGTGGACCAATACTCTACCAGTACCCCCGACTGAACGAAGGAACGGCCCGGCAAGGCAAATCCCCTCAAACCCCGAGACACCGCGCGAAATGCTCTCCACACACCCGCTCTGCCGCGAGCATCTCAGGCCGGAGGAACTCGAGTTCCTCCGGGCGACCGCCGATTTCTGCGCCGCCGAGATCACGCCGCACGCGGCCGAATGGGAGGAGAAGGAGGAGCTTCCGCGGGAGCTCTTCATGAAGGCCGGGCGCGCGGGGCTGATGGGCATCATGGCGCCCGCGAGCGCCGGCGGACGCGGCCACGGCAAGCTGTGCTATGCGCTGGCCGTCGCCGAGGTGGCGCGGCACTGCGGGGCCTTCGCGATGAACCTCGCCGCGCACAACGCGCTTTGCGTCGGGCACCCGCTGGGCTTCGCGAGTGACGCGCTTAAGAGGAAGATCTTCCCGCGCGCGGTGAACGGCGACTGGATGGTGGCTTGGGCGCTCACGGAGCCCAATGCCGGCAGCGACACCGGGGGCGTGGCTACCACCGCGACGCAGCGGCCCGACGGCGCTTGGGAGCTCAGCGGCCACAAGCTCTACATCACGATGGGGCTGCACTCGGACCGGATGATCGTGATGGCGGTGACGGGGACGACGGAGAAGGGAAAGAAGGAATTCTCGGCCTTCTGGGTCGAGACGAAGGACTGCACGCCGGTCCGCAAGGTGAAGACGGCGGGCGTGCGCGCGAGCAACACGAGCGAGCTCAAGCTCGAGCGGGTGCGCGGCGAGATGATCGGCGCGCGAGGCACCGGCCAGAGCGCGGCGCTTACGTGCCTTGACGTGGGGCGCATCGGGATCGCCGCGATGGCGATAGGTCTGGCGCGCGCCGCGGTCGAGGTCGCGGCGCAGCGGATGCTCACGCGAGTCCAGTTCGGCAAGCGGCTCGCCGAGTTCCAGGCGCTGCAGTTCAAGCTTGCGGACTGCGAGGTGGAGCTGCGAGCCGCGGAGGCGCTGCTGCTGGAGGCGTGCCTGCTGTCGGACCGCGGCCAGAAGCACACGCTCGAGTCGTCGGTCGCGAAGCTCTACGCGAGCGAGGCGGCGTCCCGCGCGTGCGACCGCGCGCTGCAGATCTGCGGCGGCTGGGGTTACACGCGCGACACCCACGTGGAGCGCTGCTGGCGGGACGCGCGCCTGTGCGAGATAGGGGAGGGGTCGTCCGAGGTGCAGCGGATAGTGATCAGCAGGGCGCTGCTGAAGACCTGGGAAGAGACGCTGGCGGGCGCCGGACTCAAGGCATGAGACCGGCCTCCCCACCAACCCCTCCCGCGACGAGCGCCGACGACGGCCGCTCGGTCATCGACATGTCGAGAATGACCGAGGGGCAGCGCGCCGCGCTGCAGGTCACTGAGGCGGCACGGGAATCGCATGACGAGATGAGCTTCGTCGCGCACCTGTTCATGGGGCGCTTCCGTCCGGGGAAGCTCTACCCGCTGACCGACGTTGATCCGGAGGAGCGGGAGCGGGCGGACAAGTTCCTGGGGGAGCTCGGGGCGTTCCTGCGCGCGCAGGTCGACGCGGACCTGATCGACCGCACGGGCGAGATCCCGGAAGCGGTGATGGCAGGGCTTGCGCGGCTTGGCGTCTACGGCATGAAGGTGCCTCGCGCATACGGCGGCCTGGGCTTTTCGCAGACGACCTACTGCCGGGCGTGCATGCTGATAGCGAGCCACTGCATGAACACGTTCGCACACGTGTCGGTGCACCAGTCGGTCGGCGTTCCGCAACCGCTGATGCTCTTCGGCACGGAGGAGCAAAAGAGGAGGTTCCTCCCGCGCGTCGCCGGCGGCGAGCTGTCGGCCTTCGCGCTCACCGAGTCCGGCGTCGGCTCCGACCCCGGGCGCCTGTCCACGAAGGCCGAGCCGGACGGCGACGACTTTGTGATCAATGGCGAGAAGCTCTGGTGCTCCAACGGCACCCGCGCCAGCCTGCTGATCGTCGCCGCCCGGACACCGCCGAAGATCGTCGACGGCAAGCCTCGCACCCAGATCACCGCGTTCGTCGTCGAGGCCAATTCGCCCGGCGTCGCCGTGGTCCACCGCTGCCAGTTCATGGGGCTTCACGCCCTGTACAACGGCGTTATCCGCTTCACGAACGTGCGCGTTCCGCGCGCGAACATCGTCGGCGGGGAGGGCCGGGGCCTCAAGGTGGCCCTCACCACGCTCAACGCGGGGCGGCTCTCGATCCCCGCCTCGAGCCTCGGCATGGCGAAGAGGTCGCTCGCGATCGCCCGCGAGTGGGGCGCCGAGCGCGTGCAGTGGGGGGTGCCCATCGGGCAGCATGCTGCCATAGCCGAAAAGATCCGGCGCATAGCGGCCCACACGTTCGCGATTGAGGCGATGCTGCTGGTGACCTCGCGGGTCGTGGATCGCGACAAAAAGGCGGACATCCGCCTCGAGGCAGCGATGTGCAAGCTGTGGGGCACGGAGAAGGCATGGACGTGCCTCGACGACGCGATGCAGATCCGGGGCGGGCGCGGCTACGAGAACGTGCAGTCGCTCGCGGCGCGCGGGGAGAAGCCGCATCCGGTCGAGCGGTTCATGCGCGACAACCGCGTGGCGACGATCTTCGAGGGCTCATCCGAGATCATGCGCCTGTTCATCATGCGCGAGGCGCTTGACCCGCACCTGAAGGTCGCCGGCGTGGCGCTGAACTCCGAGAGGCCGTGGGGCGAGCGCCTCCGAAGCGCCCTCCGGTCGGCCGGCTTCTACCTGGGGTGGTATCCGGCGCAGTGGCTGCCCGCGGGGCGCGCGCCGGACGACATGCACCCGAGGCTGAGGGCCCACTTCTCGCGGGTGGCCCGTCTGGGACGGAAAATGGCGCGGACCCTCTTCCACCAGATGTTGAGATTCGGCACCAGGCTCGAGAAGCGGCAGGTGCTGCTCGGGCGCATCGCCGACATAGGTGCCGACCTGTTCGCGGTCGCCGCGAGCTGCGTTTACGCGCAGAAGCTGATCCGCGACGGTGAGCCCGAGGCGAAGGTGCTGGTGCTCGTCGATGATTTCGCGGCTCAGGCCCGCCAGCGAATCGAGCAGAACTTCCGCGGCGTCGGAGCGAACTCCGACGGGCACGGCTACGCGCTGGCGCAGGAGATCGTCGCCGGCGAGCACACCTGGCTTGAACGCGGGACAGTCTGAGAAGGTCGATCCCGGTTTGCCTCGGACGTTGCCACCCCCCAGGCCAGCGGCCCGAGTTTCCTGATAGAAGAATATTGAAAACGGGGCAGAAGCGAATACCACTGCGCGCACACCCACCAATCCAGTCTCTGCTAAACCCGGAACAGACATGAAGAAATCGCGTCTCCTTGCACTTGCCTTGTCCTTTGTGCTGCCTGCTCTTGCCCGGGCAGACGCTCCCGCGGCCCCCGCCGCCCCCGCCGACGCCGCGAGCGGCGGCCTTCGGTTCAGCATCGCGGTCACCAAGTTTGAGAACCACGCGAACTACAGCGGCCGGTTCCAGCTCGCGGACACCTGGGGCGCCATGCTCACGGACTCGCTCCAGCAGTCCGGGCACTTCATCGTCCTCGGCGAGGCCGACATGCGCGGCGCCGCGATGCAGGAGCAGGATCTCGCGAAGAGCGGCCGGGTTGCGGGCGGGGACAAGGCCCCGGCGACTGGCTTCATGACGCCGGCGCAGCTGCTCATCAAGGGCGAGATCACCAACTTCCAGACGACCTCGGGCCAGCACGGCGGGATCGGTGTCCGCGGATTCAACATAGGGGTGGGGGGCGACACCGCCGAGATCAACGCGGTCATTTACGTCGTGGACTCGACGACGGGCCAGGTCGTGGCGTCCAAGAAGGTCATAGGCACGGCGAAGAGCAGCGCGCTTTCGGTCGGCTTCTCGGACCGCGACTGGGGCGGCGACCTGGGCGGATTCAAGAAGACGAACGTCGGAACCGCGGTCGAGCAGGCGATCGACAAGGCGGTCGCATTCATCATCACCCAGATCCCGAACCTGCACTGGACCGGGAACGTGATCCTTGTGAAGGGACCGCAGGTCTACATCAACCGCGGCTCGCGCGAGGGCGTGGCCGTGGGGCAGGTCTTCAAGGTGGGGACCTCGGAGGTCCTCCGGGACCCGGCTACGGGCGAGACACTCGACGTCGCCTTCACGGAGAAGGGCCAGATCAAGGTCGTCAGCGTGAAGGAGAAGGTAGCCATCTGCTCCGTCTTGTCGGGTGAGGGGCTGGCAAACGGAATGTCCGTGGCGCCGCTCACTCCCTGAGCCTGCCCGCGGGCCGGGGGGCCTTCACCACGAAGGGCCTGAGCACCCCGTCCTGGGACGGCGGAAACCGCCCGGTCACCAGGATGCCGTCCTCGCGGTGCTCCTGGGCCTGGACGTGCCCGAGCTCGTGCAGGCGCGCCACGACGTCGTAGCGGTCGAGGGGGACCAGCAGCTGGACCGTCCCGAGCCCGTGGGCGATCATCTCGCGGCACCGGTCCTCCAGGGCCGCGATCCCCTTGCCAGTCCTTGCGCTCACGAACAGCGCGTCGGGCACGGCCTGCCTTGCCGCGCGTATCTCGGCCTCGTCGGCTAGGTCCACCTTGTTGAAGACGTTCAGGGCCGGGCTGTCGCCCGCGCCCAGCTCAGCCAGCACGCTCAGGGTCGTCGCCCGGTGCTTCTCGAAGTGGGGGCTCGTGATGTCGACCACGTGTATCAGGAAGTCGGCGACCAGCACCTCCTCCAGGGTGGCCTTGAAGGCCTCCACAAGGTCGTGCGGCAGCCTCCGGATGAACCCCACCGTGTCGGTGAGGAGGAGCTTCTGGTTGCCCGGGAGCACCAGCTGGCGGGTCGTCGGGTCGAGCGTGGCGAACAGCTTGTCCTCCACGTGGACCTGCGAGCCGGTGAGCCTGTTGAGCAGCGAGGACTTGCCCGCGTTGGTGTAGCCCACGATCGAGGCCGTGGGCACCGGCACGCGCACCCTGCGCGTCCGCTGGACCCCCCGCTGGCGAACGACGGCCGCGAGCTCCTCCTTGAGGTGGGCGATCCGGTCCCGGACGACGCGGCGGTCCTGCTCGAGCTGGGTCTCGCCCTCGCCGCCCATCGCGCCCCGACCCCTCTGGCGCGAGAGGTGGGTCCATGCGCGGGTCAGGCGGGGCAGGGAGTACTCCATCCTCGCGAGTCCGACCTGGAGCACGGCCTCGCGCGTCCGGGCCCGGTCCGCAAACACCTCGAGAATCACCTCCTGGCGGTCGATGACGGCCATCCCGGCGAGCTCCTCCCAGTTGCGCTGCTGGCCGGGCGAGAGCGCCGAGTCGAAGACGATCACCTCGGCGCCGTCGGATTTCGCGACGGCGGCCAGCTCCTCCGCCTTGCCCCTGCCGAGGAAGAGGGCGGGGGACGGCGACCGGAGCCTCACCAGGGTCGCCCTGACGACCGACAGGCCGAGGTTTTCGACAAGCTCGGTCAACTCGGCCAGGAGCTCATCGCCTTCCCCCTCGGGCATGTCCGGAGCCTGTATCCCCACCAGAAACGCGCGCTGCGCCTTGGGAAGGGTGGGTAAAAGTACGGGCATTTAAAGGATTGCGGAAGGTAGTTTGCAGACATGGGCTTCCCATGCCAGCCACATTCGTAAACCGGCAGCCCAAACATGGCAACGTTATGCCCGCCTCTTCGATCCTCATCGTTGACGACGAACCCGGGATCCGGGAGCTGCTGGGCATGATATTGGAGGCGGCAGGCCATTCGGTTGCCGCGGCGGAGGACGGCGTTGAGGCGCCCAAAGTCATGGCGTCGCGGGATGTCGAGATAGTGATCACGGACCTGCTGATGCCCGAGCGCGACGGGCTCGAGTTCATAGCGGAGCTCCGGTCGAAATACCCCAAGGTGAAGATAATCGCGATGTCAGGCGGCGGGCATATCGCGCGCGACTCCTACCTGCGGATCGCACGGAACTTCGGCGCCCACTACCTGCTGGAGAAGCCTTTCAGCCAGGCCGGCGTCCTGAGCGCGATCGAGAGGGTGCAGGCAATGCCCTAGCAGGGGCGCCGGGTCCGCCTCAGTCCAGGAACAAGGCGCACACGGGAGTCGGCACGGGGGCGCACCCCGGAATCCTGCGCAGCCGGCCGGTGCCGCCGTCGGCGCGGAACGCGCACAGGGTGTCTGAGTCCTGGTGGGCGCACACGAGCCATTCCCCGTCGGGCGAGATAGAGAAATGCCTCGGGCCCCTTCCTCCGCAGGGCACGGTCTCGACGGGGGAGAGCGCCCCGGTGGGCCCGTCGATTGCGAACACGGAGAGGATGTCGGGGCCCCGGCACGAGCAGTAGAGGAACCGGCCGTTGGGATGGATCGCGATCTCGGCGGCGGTTGCGCCGCCTTCCCACCCGTCAGGGATCACCGACACGGCCTGGCCCGGGCCGAGGGCCCCGGTCGAGGGATCGTAGCGGTAGCCGACCACCGTGCTGTCGAGCTCGTTGATCGCGTATGCGCGCCGCCCCGTCCCGTCGAATGCCAGGTGGCGGGGTCCCGACCCGGGCGCCGCCGAGACGTAGGGCGGGGATCCCGGGACGAGGGCCACGGCATCCCGGTCGATAGCATAGGTGTAGATCCGGTCGAGGCCCAGGTCGCAGACGACCGCAAAGCGGTTGTCGGGGGAGAAGTTCGCGGAATGGACGTGGGATGACGTCTGGCGGGACGGATGCGTCCCCCTGCCGGTGTGCGCCACGACCCGCGGAATCCCGATGGCCCCGTCTGCGCTGAGAGGGATCGCCGCGGCGAGGCCCAGGTGGTAGTTGGCGGCGAGGGCGATGCTGCCGGTCCTGTCGACGGCGACGTGGCAGGGCGTGGGTCCGTCGCCAGCCGCCGCCTGCTGGACGGGGATGAGCCGCGGCGAGGCGGGGTCGATGCGGAACGACGAGGCCCACGCGGGGCCGGCGCACACGGCGTATAGGAGGTCGCGGCCGGGCGAAAGCGCGAGGAACGTGGGGTTGGGCGCCTTTGCCGCGAGCCCGGGCGCGCCCAGCGCACCCGTTGCCGAATCCAGCGTCACGGAATAGATCCCGCGGCTCGCACCCCTTGTGTACGTGCCCACGAATATCCGGTGGCTGCCGCCCCTTGCCCCCATCCCGAAGAAGAAGGGGCCCGCGGGCGCGAAGACAAGCCATTCACGGCCAGGCGGCGCCCGCAGCCTCCGCTGGCGGAGGCCGGGGCCGCGGGTGCGCCCCGGGCCCGGCGGTCAGTCCCGTCCGCAAATCACTTCTTCTTGGCCTTCAAGTCGGCCACGGCCGCCTGCGCCGCCGCGAGCCGGGCGACCGGCACGCGGTACGGGCTGCACGACACATAGTCGAGGCCGATCCGGTGGCAGAACTTGACCGACTCCGGATCGCCGCCGTGCTCGCCGCAGATCCCAAGCTGGATGCCGGGGCGCGATTGCGAGCCCTTCTCGACGGCGATCCGCATAAGCTGGCCGACGCCGTCCTGGTCGATCGTGGCGAACGGGTTCTTCTTCACGATCTCGGCCTCGGTGTATGCCGAAAGGAACAACCCTGAGTCATCGCGGCTCATCCCGAGTGCCGTCTGGGTCAGGTCGTTCGTCCCGAAGCTGAAGAATTCGGCCGTCTTGGCGATCTCGTCGGCGGTTAGGCAGCCGCGCGGTATCTCGATCATGGTGCCGATGGAATACGAGAGCCTCACCTTCTTCTCGGCCTGGACGGCCTTGGCGACCTCGTGGACGATCGCGGCCTGCAGATCGAGCTCCTTCTTGAATCCAACGAGCGGGATCATGATCTCGGGATGCGCCTTGTACCCCAGCTTGTCCGCGTCGGCCGCGGCCTCGAAGATCGCGCGCGCCTGCATGGCGGTGATCTCCGGAAACTTTATCCCCAGGCGGCAGCCGCGCAATCCGAGCATCGGGTTGAACTCGTGCAGTTCCTGGACTCGGCGGACGATCTTCTCGACTGGGATGCCGAGCTTCTTTGCCAGATCGGCCTGCTGCTCGGGCTGGTTGGGCAGAAACTCGTGAAGCGGCGGATCCAGGAACCGGATGGTCGCGGGATACCCCTTGAGCTCCCTGAAGATCCCGAAGAAGTCACCGCGCTGGTAGGGCAGGAGCTTCGCGAGCGCGGCCTGGCGCTCCTCGACGGTCTCGGCGAGGATCATCTCGCGCATCGCGTCGATGCGGTTGCCCTCGAAGAACATGTGCTCGGTGCGCGTGAGGCCGATGCCGGTCGCGCCGAAGGCAAGGGCGATGCGCGCCTGGTCGGGCGTGTCGGCATTGGTGTGGACCTCGAGCTTCGTGACTTTGGCGCACCACTTCATCAGCTGCGCGAAGTTCTGGAAGGTCCGGCCCTTCTTCGCCTCGGCGTCTCCATTGATCAGACCCTGGATGACCTCCGCGGGCGCCGTCTTGAGCTCGCCGGCGTAGACGGTTCCGGCTGTTCCGTCGATGGAGAGGTAGTCCCCCTCGTTAAGCGTTTGCCCACCCACCGTGAGCGTGCGCTTGTCGTAGTTGATCTGGAGCGCGGCTGCGCCGCAGACGCAGACCTTGCCCATTTGCCGAGAGACGAGCGCCGCGTGGGAGGAGACGCCGCCGCGCGCGGTTAGGATCCCCTCGGCGGCTATCATCCCGCGGAGGTCCTCGGGCGAGGTCTCGATGCGGACGAGGAGCACTTTTTGGCCCTTTGCCGCCGCTTCGACGGACCGGTCCGCGTTGAAATAGATTCGGCCGGTGGCCGCCCCGGGGCCGGCGGGGAGGCCGGTGGCGATCGTCTTGGCGCCCTTGACGGCCGTCCGGTCGAAGACCGGGGCGAGGACCTGGTCAAGCTGGTCGGCCGGGACGCGGGTGATGGCGGTCTGCCAGTCGATGAGCTTCTCCTTGACCATTTCCACGGCGATGCGGACGGCGGCGACCCCGGTCCGCTTGCCGTTTCGTGTCTGGAGCATGTACACCTTGCCGTCCTGGATGGTGAACTCGAAGTCCTGCACGTCCTTGAAGTGCGACTCGAGCACCTGGCGGATCCGCTCGAGCTCCCTGAGCGATTCCGGCTGCATCTCCCCGAGCCTTGCGACGGGGATTGGCGTGCGCACGCCCGCGACGACGTCCTCGCCCTGCGCGTTCATCAGGAACTCGCCATAGAAGACCTTCTCGCCCGTTGCGGGGTCGCGCGTGAACGCGACGCCGGAACCGGACTGGGTGCCCGTGTTGCCGAACACCATCGCCTGCACGTTGACGGCGGTGCCCCACTCGGAGGGGATGTTGTACTTGCGCCGGTAAACGATCGCCCGGTCGTTCATCCAAGAGCCGAACACGGCGCCTATCGCGCCCTTGAGCTGGTCCCAGGGATCCGACGGGAAGTCACGGCCGGTGCGCTCTTTGACGAGCGCCTTGAAGCGGGCGATGAGTTCCTGGAGGTCGGCGGACGAGAGCTTCGTGTCCTCGATGTGGCGGTCGTGGTATCGCTCATCCTTCAGCTTCTCTATGGCGGTCTCGAACGGCTCGTGGTCCTCTCCCGGGCGCTTCTGGACGCCGAGGACCACGTCCCCGTACATCTGGATGAAGCGGCGGTAGCAGTCCCATGCGAACCGCTCGTTCTTCGTCGCTGCGACAAGGGACAGGACGGTCTGGTCGTTCAGGCCCAGGTTGAGGATAGTGTCCATCATCCCGGGCATCGAGTCGCGCGCGCCCGAGCGCACGGAGACAAGGAGCGGGAAACCGACGGCGTCGCCGAACTTGAGCCCCATGATCTCCTCGATCCTCGCCATCCCCTTCTCGATCTGCGCCTGGAGCGCCGCCGGGTACGTTTGGCGTTTGGCATAGTAGTAGGTGCAGACCTCGGTCGTGATCGTGAATCCGGCCGGGACGGGCAGCCCGATCCGGCTCATCTCGGCGAGGTTTGCGCCCTTTCCACCCAGGAGCGGCTTCATCCCGCCATTCCCGTCGGCCCTGCCGGATCCAAACGAGTACACGTATTTCGGTGCCTTCGCGGAGGCGGATTTCCTGGACGAAGTCCCGGCTTTCGCGCGGGCCTTCAGGGATTTGGACTTTGTGGCCATTGGTGTGATTCTGGGTTTGAAAGGGGCCGGTTCGCGGCGTGCGTAAAACATTGATCCAACGTTTCCCGCGGGGGCCTGTCAACCGTCCATCCGACGCCGGGAAGAAAAAGGTCGCATCCCGCGGGCACCCATTTCAACACTTCGGGACGTGCTTCCCGACGCCGATCATCGCATCAAGCTACAGGTCTTCGAGGGCCCGCTCGACCTGCTGCTTTTCCTGATCCGCAAGAACGAGATAGACATCTACGACATACCGATCGAATCGGTCACGAAGCAGTATGTCGCCGTCCTGCGTTCCATGCAGCAGCTCGATCTGGAGGTGGCGGGGGAATTCTTCGTGATGGCGGCCTCGCTAATGGAAATCAAAAGCCGGATGCTGCTTCCAAAGGGCCAGTACGCGGTGGATCCCGAGGCCGAGGGCCAGGACGAGATCGATCCCCGGTGGGAGCTCGTCCACCAGCTCCTCCAGTACAAGAAATTCAAGGATGCGGCCTCGCGGCTGTCGGAGATGGCCCGCCTGCAGCGCGACCTCATGGACCGGCTGCTTTCGTCCCGGCCGGCCGACTCGCCCGACCGCCCGCTGAAGGGCGTGAACCGCATCGAGCTCTGGACTGCCTTCAACATGGTGCTCAGGCGCCTTGCCGAGAAGCTCATGGTCGGCGAGATCCACGACGAGGCGGTGACTGTCGCCGACCAGATGGAGTGGCTTCTGGAGAGAATGCGCGGCGAGAGGAGGTTCGTCTTCTCGAGCCTATTCGGGGAGGGAGTGTCCCTCAGGCGCCTCATCGCGACGTTCCTTGCGGTCCTCGAGCTAACCCGGCTCAGAAAGATGCGCCTTAGCCAGAGCGAGGCGTTCACGGACATAGTCTGCGCGTCCGCCGACGAAACTTCACTTGAAACTCCTGCGCCCGTGAGCACCGTTAAGTCGTGAGCAAGAAAAGGCCTAAGCGCGGATACGGCGCACTTCTGGGGCTTGGCCTCGACAACGACGACGGCCACCGGCGCATCACGACCGGGGAGCAGTTCGCCATCCTCGGGGGGTCGGCAGAGACCCACGAGCGGATGACCGAGACCGTGGTCAAGACGTTTGAGGAGCTCAAGCAGAGGGGGAAGCACCTGGACGAGGTCCGCCCTGTCGAGCTCGCCGACATCATCAAGAAATCTTCGCCCAAGTAGGCGGCGGATTTGCTTTTGCGGCAGTCCCCGTCAATTTATCGGTCCACATGTCAGACAAGATCACGCACCTTACCACCGACACATTCAAAGCGGCCGTGGCCTCGTCGGCCACGCCCCTGCTCGTCGACTTCTGGGCTCCTTGGTGCGGGCCGTGCAAGGCCATCGCACCGGTGCTGGACGAGCTGGCAACCGAGTTCGACGGGAAGATATCGATCGCCAAGGTCAACATAGACGACAACGAGGCCATCGCCGCCGAATTCGGCATACGTGCCATCCCGACCATGCTGCTCTTCAAGGGAGGAAGCGTCGTCGATCAGATCGTGGGCCTCGTGCCTAAGGCGGCCCTAAAGGCAAAGCTCGCAGCCCAGGTCTGACGGGCGCCGCCGTCCGTCGGTCAGATGAGGATGCCTGCGGCGAAGAGGGCGGCATAGACGCCGATCAGCCGTCCGGTGTCCCCCAGGAGCGCCACGTGTTCCCCGGGCGCTCTGGCCGCCGCCATTCGCCGGATGTGCGACCATGCGAGAGGGGCGGCCAGGAGCGGCAGAAGGCTCCACGCCCCGAATCCGGCGGCGGCGTATAGGACGGGCACGGCGAGCGCCGCGCAAAGCGAGACGGCGTGTTGCCTGCGGGCGAAGCGCCGTCCAAATCGCACGACAAGCGTGCGCTTGCCCGCGGCGGCGTCCGTCTCGGAATCCCGGTAGTTGTTGACAACAAGGATGTTGGCCGCCAACAGGCCCATCGGCACACCCGCGAGCAAGGCGTAACCCGTGATCCTCCCCGCCTGGACGAAGTAGGTGACCGAGACCGCGACAAGCCCGAAGAAGACAAAAACGAGGGCATCGCCGAGGCCGCAATAGCCGAGCGGCCAGGGTCCGCCCGTGTAGGCGATGCCGCAGACGATGCAGGCTGCGCCCACGGCCAGCATCCACGGGCCGCCCCAGTGGACGAGACCCAGGCCGACGGCGAACGCCGCGACGAACGTGGCCGCCATTGCGCGCCGCATGGCCGCAGGCGGAACGAGGCCCGACGCCACGGCGCGCCTGGGGCCGACCCGGGCGGGGGTGTCGGCACCGTGGGCAAAGTCATAGTAGTCGTTTGCGAAATTTGCCCCGATCTGGACGAGCAGCGCGAACGCAAGGCACAAGCCGGCTGCTGCGGGAACAAAGCGGTGGTCGTGGCCCGCCATGGCAGATCCCACGACCACGGGCGCGACAGCGGCGGGAAGGGTCCGCGGCCGCGACGCGGAAATCCAGATGCGCCAGGCGGAAGGACGGGCGGTTCCAGGCACGGGGCTCACCGGACTGAGAATCCCGCGAACTGCGCCTCCCGCACGCGCGACTGGCGCTCCACCTTGCGCACGTAACCCTGCATCCTCTCATGGAGCGCCGCGATGAACGCCTCGACCTCCTCCGGCCTTCCCTCGACCTCCAGAAGCACCCTTCCGTCCGGAAGGTTGCTCACGAACCCTGAAACCTCGTATTCCCTTGCAACCTGGAGCGCCGTATACCGGAAGCCGACGCCCTGCACGCGCCCGGTGAAGACCGCGGTCTCATGGTGAATCTCCGGCATGGTTCCGCGAAGCCTATGTGCGGGCCGGCGCAACCTTCAACAAACAAACTCCCGCGGCGCGTTGCGCCGCCGCATCAGGAATTTATTTGCATCAGCGGAGCTTCTGACGGAACTTTGCCGACAACAGATGAGCGACTTTGATTCTGACAACCTCTCGGAGAACGAGTGGGAAGAGAATGGCGATCTGGCCTGGAACGAGTTCGATTGGGAGCTCTATCTGCGCGAACAGGAGGTTGCGATCCACCACTACCTCGGATTCTACGAGGCCCTGAAGGCCAGCCCCGAGCGCATAGACGAGGTGGCCGACAAGATGGGCTGGGACCGGGGCGATGCGGACGATGCGGATGAGCGCGAGAATCCCGAGAAGGTCCTGTTCTCCGACGAGATCTACACGCTGCAGAAGAATCCGGTCTACATCGCGACCAAGGCGCTCTTCCTGAGCCTCCGCAGGACTTGGGAAGCGATCGCCTCGAGCCCGGGCAGGATCCCGCAGGCCTTGGCGCTGTCGTTCCTTTCCTCCCTGCACCGATGCGAGGAGCAGGCGGTGATGGCGATCCATGCCCTGGACTTTGGCGACTACTCGATGGCAATCTGCCTTTTCAAGAGGGCGCTCGCGGAGCTCAACGACTGCTTCGCCACCATCGGGTCCGAGGAGGCCGGCGGCTATGCGGCGATCCGCGCGTGCCGCGACGACATGCGAATGCGGCTCTTCGACCTCCGCGAGATCTGGCTCCGGGTCATCAGCGACTGCCGGGAGGATTCGAACCGCCCCGCGGACGAAGAGGATTGACGGTCCCGGTTCGCGCGAGCCGCCGTCCCGTGGCCAATCGGCCGGGCCGCGAACAAGTCCTTTCATAATAAGCCCCAACGCCGTCACCCATGCCCTCCGATTCCGCCACCAAATCCGTCCTCCAGCCAGCGCCGCGCCGCCGCCTTGCCTTCGCTCTCCTCGCCGGCGCCCTTGCGCTCGCGCCGGGATCGCTCCGAGCCGACGCAGCGGCCCCGGGGACGCGGTGGCAGCACATCAGGACGGCGCTTTTCTTCACGAGCGAGGACGTGAAGGAGCTGCTGTCAACGCCCGAGGACCGCAAGGCGACCCTCGCCTATTTTGCGCCGCTGCGCCTCACGAAGGTCTACCTCGACAATTCCAGCGTTGATCCGGCCGCGGTGGCGCCCCTGCGCGAGATCGCGGCCGACTTGAGGGCGCAGGGACTCGAGGTCTCCGGCGCCGTCGTCCCGGCCAACCG
>Ga0181530_10000593_pt1 | contig 46604 bp, 37 predicted proteins | sample PEATcosm2014_Bin_42_FD_119769 | JGI IMG/M metagenome (GOLD analysis project Ga0181530, IMG submission 119769) | Peatland microbial communities from MTU Mesocosm Facility, Houghton, MI, USA - PEATcosm2014_Bin10_60_metaG | ecosystem: Environmental > Terrestrial > Soil > Wetlands > Peat | place...
CTGCGCGTAAGCCAGCACGCTGTCGCCCATGCGATCCTCACTGGCATATTCGCGCTGGGCATCCACATAGGCATGGCAGACATTGATCGCGCCGATTTCGTCCATGCCGATGCGGCGGGCGAGAATTTCTTCCGCGCCTGCGGCGGTATCGAAGAACCATTGGCCGTCCCGTTTCACGAGCGGAATGGGAAATGGCCAGCCGTCCGCGCCAATTTCCAACGTGACGTTGGAATCCGAATTACTGGCCAACTCGGTCTTTTCCGTCAGATGTTGGACGAACAACTTATATTCCTCCGTGGCTTGAACCACATCGGGCGAAATCAAATCATGTCCGGTGGCACCGAAAATCGAATGCAGAGCATTCGTGTCATGATTTGTGGCCGCCGCCACCAATGCGGAGACGGCTGCCTGCGGCGTGGTGAAGGTCTGTTCATCTTCAGCCAGCGTGCGAACTGGCAGCGTCAGCATCAGGAAAGTTAGGCCGAAGCCGGACGACAGCGACGACATCCGCCGCCACCCTGTGAACAAGTTTATTTTCATCGGAAATAATTTTTTTTGGAAGATCATGGAAATAAAAATCAATGCTTTTGCTGACCTGAATTATGACCGCCTCCACCGCCACCGTTGAAGCCGACGCCTCCGCCAGAGGGCATCGCTGGTGCTGGCCGCGAAGCGGGTGCTTGTCTTGAAACCGGTGCTGATCGTTGGATGGTCTGCATACTTTGCTGGCCGCGATTGCTGTAGGTTCTCGTATCGGGTGCACTTCGTATTCCTGTGAACGCGCCGCCTGATTCCGGCCGGCTGATGGCTGCGGCGTGTTCGTCGGGAGCGGGCGTGGGTCGGGAAATGCTGGTTGAACGTTCGCCACCTAATTCATTGACCGTCCCGCCACGCGCGGGCGCGGGGCCGGAACTATTAATTGAGTGTCCAGCTTGCGGTGCTGCCGGGTGGGCCAGTTCTTGTCGTATGGCCGCCGGAGTTGCCGCACGCGAAAGCGTGTTCCCGCCATAACCTCGGTCGCCTCGATTGGCTGCGACTGCGCCGGGATGATAGTCCGATCGCCAGACACCCGTATGCCCCATGTCCCGCTGACGTGAGGATTCGTGCCACCAGTTGGCCGGACGCGAATAGCCATTGCCCCAAAAAATGAGATTGCCGCCTCCCCAATTACAATCGTAATCCATCCATAAACCGAACGGCCAGCCGATGCCGAAGGTGATGAAAGGCGCGCCGTAAGGTGCGTCATAATAAACCTGGTCCGGCTGATAAACCGGCACATAAATCACCTGTGGATCCGCCGGAACAATTTCAATGTCGCTGCCGTCAGCAATCACCTGTTGCTGTGGCGAGGATTGCAAGTTGCCCAGTTTGGAAGCTGTGGCGCGCAGCCGTTGGATGGAGTTCATCACGTCCGGCTGTTGATTGAGAAACGCCTGTCCCGCCTGGGTCGTCCAATTCAAGTTGTCATCCATCCATTTCAACACACTGGGATAGCGGGCCACGGCCTGGACGCTGGCATCCCACGGCTGCTGGTCAATCTGGTTAGGATCGCCGCCGCCGGTGATATATCGGTCGGCCAGCACGATTTGCGTGGGCAAGGTGGACGCCGGCAGAATTTCGGCAATCAAGGGGTCGGGATAAAGCGCAATTGGTCCCAGCAACTGATCCAGTTGCGCGGCGGGCAGCGGTTGATAATCTGGCATCGGTGGCGGGACCGCCGCTTGTGCCTGCACCGACATGGTCGTGCCAGCGAGCAGACACAGCAGGACAGGAATTTTGATATATAAATTCATTACGATATTAGATTTTGATCAGGTCATTGTTTCTGATAAGACAGAAGCCATAAGTCGGAATGCTCGACCGGCTTTATGGGGTGTTTTCCTAGAGTCACCGTGTCAACACTGGAGACATTTTCGATCAAGTCACCTTCCGTTAGTGGATTTGCTTTCATGGCTTGAAATCACAGCAATGCACAAATGTGGAAGAGTTTTTGCGAGTCCTGCATTGGTTTCATCCGTCCCTCACAATGATCCTCACTGGGGGCTGCGGAATTGATCCGTTTGTCACTGGATTTGGAAACGATGTTGTCCCGCCCCTGGGGCTTTGGACTTGGGAAGATGTGGTTTTCGGCGAACATTTGCGCTTCAGCCTCCAACCAATGCTGCACATCGTGCCCCGACACCGAACCTTGATTCACATAACTGAAGTATGCCCTTCTGGCCACTTCGTCCGGTAACAGCGCAGGTTCAGTTGCGTTTTGGTTTTGATCCGCAACCGCAGTTACCTGCAAGCCACCGGCTATTTTTTGTTTTTTTATCTGGAAGAAATCATTGTGTGCCATGGAGTGAGAATAGGCTGAACAGCGACTCGATCGCTATGGGGTGTTCACCCCATCCTAACGTTCGTTTTTTTATTTACTTTTTTCCGCAACATCTCGCTTTTGCCAAGACGACAAGAAAGAAACTCGTTCAATGCTTTTAGCTGGCGATTGGAACCATCGGTTGCGGTTGCGCATGAATTGGCCAGCGCAAGTCGCCGGTCATCAAATAAACCGCCATGGCTGCCAACATCAAAATCACGATGGTCCAGAGACGCCAATCGCGATGCGCCCGTTTCCAGTAAGACCGATGGTTCGGAATGTCTCGATTCATAAATTTGTCACCGGCCATTTCCAATTCCGAATCTCCGGTAAATCCTGACCGTGCTTGTCTATGTAGCGTTTGTGCTCAATGAGCTTGTCCTGCATCTGTTGTTTCAGGTAGGCACCCTTGGAACCTAAATTCGGCACCCGATCCACCACGTCCTGCACGAGATGAAAGCGGTCGAGGTCATTCTGCACCCGGATGTCGAAGGCAGTCGTAATGGTGCCTTCTTCCTTGTAGCCGCGGACATGGAGGTTGCGATTTGTTCGACGATAAGTCAGCCGGTGAACCAGCCAAGGATAGCCATGAAAGCCAAAGATGATGTGCTTGTCTTTGGTGAAGAGTGAATCGTAATCGGCTTCGCTCAATCCGTGCGGGTGTTCGGTTTTGGGTTGGAGCTTCATCAGATCAACGACGTTGATCACCCGGATTTTCAGATCGGGCAGATGCTCACGCAGAATGGAAACAGCAGCCAGAATCTCCAACGTGGGCGTGTCGCCGCAGCAGGCCATGACCACATCCGGCTCGCTGCCCTGATCATTGCTGGCCCATTGCCAGATGCCGATGCCTTCGGTGCAATGCACGACCGCCGCGTCCATGGTTAGCCATTGCGGAAGGGCGTGTTTGCCGGCCACGACGACGTTGACGTAATGCCGGCTGCGCAGGCAATGATCAAAGACGGACAGCAGGCAGTTCGCATCCGGCGGCAAATAGACGCGCACAATGTCGGCCTTTTTGTTGATGACATGATCCATGAAGCCGGGGTCTTGGTGAGTGAAACCGTTGTGATCCTGCTGCCAGACGTGCGACGCGAGCAGATAATTCAGCGACGCGATTTTGCGACGCCACGGAAGTTCCAAAGTTACCTTCAGCCACTTGGCGTGCTGGCTGAACATCGAGTCCACGATGCGAATGAATGCCTCGTAGCTATTGAATAATCCGTGCCGCCCAGTCAGCAAATAACCTTCCAACCAGCCTTCGCACTGGTGTTCGCTTAGCATCGAGTCCACCACGCGTCCGGCGGGCGCGAGGAATTCATCCGTTTTAACTTCTTGCGCTTCCCACTGACGATTGGTGGTTTCAAAGACCGCGCCCAAAAGATTTGAAAGTGTCTCATCGGGGCCAAAGACGCGGAAATTGTGCGCGTTCAATTTGACGACGTCGCGCAGGAACTTGCCCAGCACCATCGTGTCTTGTCCAGCCACGGCACCGGGTGAAGGCACTTTTACCGCATGGTCGTGGAAGTCCGGCATGATGAGGTCGCTCAGCAGCAGCCCGCCGTTGGCGTGGGGATTGGAACCCATCCGCCGGTCGCCTTTCGGTGCCAGCTCGGCCAATTCTGGAATGAGCCGGCCATTCTTATCGAATAGTTCCTCGGCCTTGTAACTTTTCATCCACTTCTCAAGTTGCTTGACGTGCTGGGGATGTTCGGCATCCACCAGGAGCGGCACCTGATGCGCGCGGAACGTGCCTTCCACTTTCAGGCCATCCACTTCCTTCGGCCCCGTCCAGCCTTTTGGCGACTTGAGCACAATCATGGGCCAGCGCGGACGCGTGGTGTCCTGTTTGTCCCGCGCGTTTTTTTGAATTTTTCGGATGTCCTCGATGGCCTTTTCCAAGGTGGCGGCCATGAGTTCGTGCATCTTTTCCGGCTCATCACCTTCCACAAAGTAAGGCGTCCAGCCGCAGCCGCGAAAAAACTGTTCCAACTCATCCGACTCGATGCGCGCGAGCAAAGTTGGGTTGGAAATTTTATAGCCGTTGAGATGCAGAATCGGCAGCACCGCCCCGTCGGTGATCGGGTCGAGAAATTTGTTGGATTGCCACGCTGTCGCCAGCGGGCCGGTCTCCGCTTCACCATCACCGACAACGCAGGCGACAATCAAATCAGGATTGTCGAACGCCGCGCCGAACGCGTGCGACAACGAATAACCGAGTTCGCCGCCTTCATGAATTGAGCCGGGAGTCGTCGGCGCGACGTGGCTGGAAATGCCGCCGGGAAACGAAAATTGCGTGAACAATTTTTTCAACCCGGCCTCGTCCTGCGTGACGTTTGGATAAACTTCACTCCAAGTGCCTTCGAGATAGACGTTGCCCACAATGGCCGGGCCACCATGACCGGGACCGGCGACATAAAACATGTTCAGGTCATACTTTTTGATTACCCGGTTCAGATGCACATAAATAAAATTCTGTCCCGGCGTCGTGCCCCAGTGTCCGACCACGAGTGGCTTCACGTCGGAGAGTTTCAGCGGACGCTTCAGCAGTGGATTGTCATAGAGATAAATCTGGCCGACCGACAGATAATTGGCGGCACGCCAGTAGGCATTCATTTTTTGAAGCAGTTCCGGGGAAAGAGTTTTTATTTTCATGGAAAATTTTGAATACAATGTTCACCTTGCATCACCTTGAAAATGCCCTCTTTGGATGCAGCGAACAATGGGGTGAACACCCCATGACGTTGGACATTTTGAAATCGCGGGATCCGCTCCCCACGATTTATGTAATTCCCAAGCGGTCAAAGATCGGCACCTTCACCAAATCTAAGACGAAGGCGAAGGCGATTGCGCTAGCAAGCACGCCACCCAACACCCAAAGCGGCAGTGGCAACATGAGCCAACCGCATCCGGCCAGTGTCAGGGCAATCAACAAATCGGCGACCGACGATACGACGAGCCAGCGACCGGGACGAGGCGACGACCAAATTCGCCCACGGGCGCGCACGGCATACATGGTTGACTGATTTCCGCATACTAGAATGAAAAATGCCAGCGTCTGCAAGGTTGCGATGCCCAGCCCCAGACGAAAATGGCCGAACGCCAGAATCCCGACACAGAACGCTAGTTCAGAAACACCCATAAAGATGCCCGCGATAGTGAGCTTGCCGATGTGCCAGCCATTAGGCTGGGAGGAGGGTCGGACATTGTCTGTTGTCAACGACATCCCGAGCAAGTCACCCACCATCATCACAATTATCATCAGCATGGGAGTCAGGATCGCGTGCCCGGTCATAAAGAGGCCGACACCCAGAAACAGCACTTGCACGATCTTCTTGGTCACAGAGTTTAGTGTGTAAGTGAGGATGCGCTGGAACGTGATGCGCCCTTCCTTGACGGCGGCAATAATTCCAGCAAGTCCGGGATTGGTCAGCACGATGCCGGCAGCGGACTTGGCGACATCGGTTGCCGTCGAAACCGCAATTCCCATTTGCGCCTGGCGCAGAGCGGGCGCGTCGTTGGCACCGTCGCCGCACATGCCGACGATATTGCCCGTCTGCTGAAATGCCTTCACCAGTTTGAATTTGTCCTCGGGGAGCACACCAGCAAACACGGCGAAATCTTCTGGACGAACTTTGCCTGGCATCGGTCCGGTCGGACATACCGCGCCATCAAGACCGACGGCATGGGCGACAATTGCCGCCGTGGCTGGGGCATCACCCGTCACCATCACCGTGCGGATACCGAGTGATTTCAATTCCGTAACCAGGGCGGCGGAATCCTCGCGGGCCGGGTCGCTGAGCGCAATCAATCCCAAGAGCTGCATCGCCGCAGGCGGTCCCGCTGCCACCGCCAGCACGCGAAAACCTTTCGCCGCCAGTTCGTTTGCCGCTGCCGTCGCATTCGGTGAAGGAGCCGCGAGAGCGACGACTACAGCAAAAGCCCCCTTGATGATGCGCAGGGTTCCAAGGCTCGGATCAGTCGCTGTTGCCTCGGACATTTTCGTCGCGGGATCAAAGGGTTTGAAGTAAGATAACCTGGGCGGATTCGCAGAAACTTTCTGGGCGGCGGCAGAACGAATGGCTGCGTCCACCGGGTCTTGTCCGCCATCGGAGCTGGCGAGCGCTGCCATCGTCAAAACGTGAGTCTCGTCAAAGCCGGGCATCGGTTGGACCATTGTCACTGAAAGTTGATTGCGCGTGAGAGTCCCGGTTTTGTCGGCGCACAGCACATCAATCGAAGCGGCCTCATCCACGGCCGAGAGCCTTGTTGGCAAAACACCCTGACGCGCCAAAGCTCGTGCCCCCAGCGCACTGGCCAGCGTGAACGTGGCCGGAAGCGCAACGGGAATGGAAGCCAGAACCGCCGTCAATACCAACGGGATGATCTCGCTTGCCGGCATGGCATGAGCCAGCGCATACGTCACGAGAAGGATAATCAGAATACCGTTGAAGACCGCGAGATTCCGCACGACGCGCAACACGGCGTGCTGTTGTGAACTGACGACATGGGCCGTGCGAACCAACTCGGCCGTGCGACCGAACTTGGTATGAATTCCCGTCGCCGTGACTTTCGCAACCGCCTCGCCCCGACGCACGAGCGCCCCGGCAAAAGTTTGGAACCCCGGTCCCGCTTCAGTGCCGATGGATTCGCCGGTGAGCATCGATTGATCGAGCAGAACATTTCCTTCGGTCAGTTTAACGTCAGCAGCAACAACGCTACCAAGTGAAAGTTTCACGCTGTCACCCGGCACCAGGTCGGCGGCGGGGAGATTTTTCCACACACCGTCGCGGTGGACCGAAGCGGTCAGCGCCAAACGTGATTTCAGGGCGGCGAGCGTTGCTTGCGCGCGCCCTTCTTGCAAAAAACCCAGCGCGGCGTTGAACACCAGCAGCACCGCGATAATCCCTGCTTCGACATACTTGCCAAGCGCCAACTCCAGAACAATCGCCGCTTCCAGCATCCAGGGAATCGGCGCCCACAGCTTTTCAATCGCTCTTCGCGCCGGATGCGATGACGTATCGGGCATGGAATTTGGACCCGACTTCGCCAAACGAGCGCGAGCCTCATCGCTTGTCAGCCCATCAGGCGAACTATTGGCCGTTGGAACAACCGCAGCAGGAACGGCAAGAGCTGGAGCAAGTGTCATAAAAAATGGTTTCGATGCAGCAGCCGAAGTGAGGAGGCTCAAACTTCTTTGAACCGATCATTTAATTGGATTCTCCTCACGTCGGCTGCCACATCCTTAAAAGGCTGCTAACTGTTCACCAGTTCATCCACCCAGTATCCCTTGCGATTGTAGTGTCCGTGCAGTCCGATCTCATAATCCCGGGTCAGCAGAGATTCCTCGGTGTATTCCGGCGACTCCTTGATTGCCTGGCGGGAAAGATTGACAAAGACCCTCGACTGGCTCCAACTAACGCGCTCGATCCATTGCGGCGACACCAGAACTTTTTTCCCCGGCCACCAAGTCCCAGTATCAATGATGAGATAACGAATCGCCCATGTCTCATCATCAACGATAAAATCTTCGACACGGCCAAGATCACCATCCAGAGCATGGATGTTGTAACCGCTCACGGCGTGCGTGCTGCGTAAATGATGATCCCACGCTTTCCCACTCGGTTTGAATTGTCCCCATTTAACCCGGTCACGCTCAAGGTAAGGATAATCTCCCCAGCTACATGGACCATACCAATACGTCGGCCAGCCATAATAGCCACAGGAATCCTGCTCGAATTGGAGGGACACAGGTTTGTCAGTGTCCAAGGAGGGACTGGCCTTGATCTGGTCCTTGGTCAGGTCAATGGCGATGCTGCGTTCTGGATTGTTTATGGCGGACAGTGCATACGGGGAGATCAGCACCTGTCTGCCGATGAGCCAGGTTCCCGTGTTGGCGACCAGATAACGGATGGTCCAGTGCCGGTCATCGAAGTAAAGTTCTTTGACGTTGCCGATTTCTCCATCAAGGGTGTCCAATTTGTAACCCTTTAGTGTTTTGACTTTGCTTAACATAATAATTCTTTGGTTTTTCGCGTTTCGCTTTTTTCGCTGCCGGCGTCTTGCCGACAGCGTGTTTGAGAAATCGGTTGCGCCGCGATCAGCACGGATGCCAAGACTAAATTGCGATGGCGGGGACAGCTTAACTATGGGGTGTAACCCTACCGTAAAGGGGTCTTGATAAATGTGTCACTCGGACAGGCGCGCAGAACCGAGCGCGCAATCATCAGTTCTTCGTCCGTGTGAATGACGCGCACTTTGACGCGTCCGGCTGTCGTGGAAATCATCGCCGCGCTTTTTTTATTTCGTGCCTTGGCCAATTTAATGCCAAGAAAGTCCAACCCTTCGCAAATGCGCTTGCGGACTGGTGGTGCGTTTTCGCCGATGCCGCCGGCGAAAACGAGCGTGTCCAAGCCACCGAGCGCAGCGGCATAGGAGCCAATCCATTTTTTCGCCTGATAACAGAACAGCGCCACTGCTTCCGCCGCCCGCACATCGCGTTTTTCGTGGTTGAGCAAGTCCCGCATGTCGGAACTCGTTTCCGATACGCCGAGCAGGCCCGACTCGTGATTCACCATTTTGTAAAACTGGCTGGTGGTCATCCGCTCGGTTCGCGCGAGATACGGCGCGAGTCCGGGATCTAAATCACCGGAGCGCGTGCTCATCACCAAGCCCGCCGTCGGTGTAAAGCACATGCTCGTATCAATGCTTTTGCCATTGCGCACGGCGGCCAGACTTGCGCCGTTGCCGAGATGCGCGAGGATGACGCGACCTTTTTTTGCCGCCGGGTCGCCCAAGCGCGCGAGTTCTTCCATCAGATAGGCGTAGGACAAACCGTGGAAACCGTAACGCTGAATTCCCTTGGCATCGAAGCGGCGCGGAATCGGCAGCAACTTGGCCACGCGCGGCATGGTTTGGTGAAAAGCCGTGTCAAAGCACGCCACCTGCGGCAGTTTCTGGTGGCGCTGGCGAAGCACCTCAATGAGTTCAATCTCGCGGGGCAGATGATCGGGGTCGTTTGGGCTGATGCGACGCAGTTCATCCAATAGTTTTTTTGTGACAATCTCCGGCTCAGTGTGTTTCATGCCGTGAACCACACGATGTCCCACGCCTATTACCGATTTGAAATCGATTTGCTTTTCAAGCCAGCCGATAAGGGCATTCGCCGCTGATTTATGATCGGCGGCGGCGAGCTTGTGGCGCTCCGGCTTTTTCTTCGTCGGTTCATTGAACGTTAGATTTGTCCCGCTCAAGCCGATGCGATCAACCTTTCCGTATAGCCCGCGCTTGAGCGGGGTGACCGTCTCATACAACGCGAACTTGATGCTCGACGAGCCGCCGTTGATTGTCAGGATGGATGGTTTTTCGTTCATCCTGCGATGTCCAATCCGAGCGAAGCCAGTTTCGCGCGGGTGGATTTGTAATCCGTGTGAAGAATGCTTCGAATTCCAATGCCTTCTGCGATCTGGACGAACAGCGGCGTGTTTTCGATATAAACAATCTGCCGCGTGGGTGTTTGGGCGATGTCCAGCGCCAGCTTGAAAATATCCGCGTCCGGTTTTCGGAGACGAACGAAGCAGGAGGAAATAAAAGCATCCACAAACCCGTCCAGCTTAAACTGTCGAATTCGATACGTATTCAATTCGCGGGATTCGTTGCTGACGACGATAATCTTCAATCCATATTTGGCTTTCAGGCTGCGAACCAGTTCAATCATCTCGGCGTAAGATTTCGACTGCGCGAACATGAAACGTCGAAACTCGGCTCGCGTGAAAGGCCGCTTTTGATAGAACACCACGCGGTCCAAATATTCGTTGAAAGTAATTTTATCCTCTTCGTGGGTTTCAAAGTTCAAGCCATGCCGCTCTTCCATCTCGGCCCAGTCCAACTTGAAATGTTTCGTCGCCCGCCGCCGGGCATGATGATCCCACCCGTCGGTGAGCAGGACACCGCCGATGTCCACAAACAAGGCCGAGATTGGCGCTCCTTTTTTCATGAGGCCGGGAGTGGTGAAGTCTGGATAATCGGCCTCGTCATGGCCTGATACATCATTTCCTCACTAAGGAATGGTGCGCCAAGCAGTTCGTAACCGGCGGTTAGCTTTTCGTTCACTATTCGCGCAAGCTCGTCATGGGTCGCCGCATCGGCGTGAAAAGGCACCGCGACGATGATGTATTCGATTGGAGTTTTCATGTTGACTTGAGTTGCAAGTTTTTCCCCTTCTTCTTGCTGGTGGCTATCAATTCGGTCGGCAGTGGCCAGCGATGACCGGGAGCGAGCAGTCCCTGGGTATTCTCCGGTCCCCAGGTGCCGGCGGCGTAATTGGGAAAATCACTTGGTGCCGTGGCCTGCCACGCTTCGAGCACCGGCATCAACAGCTGCCAGGCCGCTTCCACTTGATCGGCGCGCATGAAGAGCGTGGCGTCGTTTTTCATAACGTCCCACAGGAGCGTTTCGTAGGCGTCAGGCGAAGGCGCTGCGAAACTCTCGCGATAACTGAATCGCATGTCCACCGGTCGCAGTTGCATCTTCGGTCCTGGATATTTGGCCTGAAAGCCCAGCACAATGCCTTCGACGGGGTGGATGGAAAGGATGAGCCGGGAAGGCTGCCAACCGAGCGAGGCTTCGGGCGGAAAGGACTGATGCGGCACCGCACGAAACTGGATGGAAATTTCCGAAGCCTGTTGCGGCAGGCACTTGCCCGTGCGCAGATAAAACGGCACGTCTTGCCAGCGCCAGTTGTCTATAAACAGCCTCAACGCGGCAAACGTCTCCGTCTGGGAATCGGGCGCGACGCCATCTTCCTCGCGATAACCGGGCGCCTTTGTTCCGGCAACATGGCCGGAGCCATATTGTCCACGCACCGCGAATTGGGGCACTTCGTCGCGGTGAATTTGACGAACCGCATGAAGCACATCTACTTTCTTGTTGCGGATTTCGTCGGCTTGAAAAGACACCATCGGCTCCATCGCCACGAGACAAAGAAGTTGCATGAGGTGATTCTGCACCATGTCCCGTAACGCTCCAGCATGGTCGTAATAGCCGCCGCGATGCTCGATGCCCACGGTTTCAGCGACGGTAATGGTCACATAATCAATGTAGCGACGATTCCACATCGGCTCGAACAGCGGATTGGCAAAACGAAAGGCTAGAATGTTCTGCACCGTCTCCTTGCCGAGATAATGATCAATCCGAAAGATTTGGGATTCGTCGAAGCTGGCGGCAAGAACGGCGTTCAAGGCGCGCGCCGATTCCAAATCGTAGCCAATCGGTTTCTCAATCACGATCCGCGCCCATTCCAGGTCGCGCGCCAATCCGGCCTTGCCGAGATATTTTGGAATTTCGCCGAACATGCTCGGCGGCGTGGCCATGTAAAAGATGCGATGAGCTTTGGTGCCCCATTCCCTTTCCAGCTTCGCGCATTCTTTGCCGAGAGCCGTGTAAGTTGGCAGCTTCTTGAAATCGCCCGCTTGATATTGAATGTGCTTCGCGAACTGATTCCAGACGGCGGCCTTGGATTTTCCGAAACGGGAGAATTGATTGACGCCGTCGTGTAGCCGGCGGCGCAGCGCGTCATCGCCAAGCTTGATGCGGTCCACCACGATGATCGCAAACTGCGCTGGTAGGCTGCGATCCTGCGAGAGGTCGAACAAGGCCGGCACGAGTTTCCGCCAAGTCAGGTCACCGGCCCCGCCAAAAATGACGAACACCGTCGGCTCAAGCTGGTCGTTCATCATCGTTGCCATAAGATTCGTGAGTCTTCCAGTGGAATTGCGACACCGTCGCAGTGCGGCATCACTCGCGCCGTGTAGTCCGCCGATGGGCGGTCCGCAGCAACCGTTGCACTGTAAGCATAGCCGCCTGATTCGTCGGCCAGCGGGTGAAGACAGGTCATTTCCTGCCGCACCGACAGACTGCCTTTGACTCCGTCGGCATAAAGCTCCACCCGCACCGCCTTGGGGTCGAGGCCATGAAGACTAACTTGAACTTCAATGATGTGTTTCCCGTCGCGAGTCGCCACTTTCACTTCGCCGAAGTTCAGCGTGCCCCATTTCTGTTCCACGCTGTGGCGCCAGTCCACCATTTGCTTGCCGACTGCGCCTTTATTGGCCACGCGCGCTTGGCAGGCGATAGCCGCCGGCAGATAATGTTGCTCGGTGTATTCACACACGGCGCGGTTGGCCGAGAAGCGCGGGGTCAACCGCGCCATGCTTTCGCGCATTCGGGCGATCCAGGCCGTGGGAATGCCCTTCTCGTTGCGGGTATAAAACTCTGGAATCACCTCGCGTTCGAGCCGTTCGTAAAGCGCCTCGGCTTCAGCCGCGTCCCAGGCAGGATTGCTGCCATGTTCCTGACCGTCGCCCAGCGCCCAGCCCAACTCCGGCACATACGCTTCCGCCCACCAGCCGTCCAATTCCGAAAGATTTATGCCGCCGTTGACTAACACCTTCATGCCACTCGTGCCACACGCCTCCCAAGGCCGCTGTGGCGTGTTGAGCCAGACATCCACCCCTTGCACCAAGCGTTCGGTCAAGTGCATGTCGTAGTCGCTCAAGAAAATTGCGTGAGGCCGGACATCAGGTCGGCGAATAAACTGAATCCATTTCTGAATCAACGCCTGCCCCGCTTGGTCCGCCGGATGAGCCTTGCCCGCAATGATGAGTTGCACCGGGCGCTGGGGATTCGATAACAGGCGTAGCAACCGCTCCGGGTCGTGGAGCAAAAGATTTGGTCTTTTGTAGGTCGCAAAGCGCCGCGCAAAACCCAGGGTCAACGCATTGGGGTCAAACAGATGCTTCGCCTCTTCAACCGTCTCGGACGACGCTCCGGCGGCGGCATAGTGCCGGGCCAGGCGTTCACGGGCGTATTCCACCAGCGACTTGCTGGTGGTGAGACGAAATTTCCAAAGGGTGTCGTCGGAGACACGGCGAATGTCCTGCTCCAGAGTTTCCGACTTCCCCAGCCATCGGTCTTTGCCACAGGCCTTGGTCCAAAGTTCATCAGCGGCTGCTGAATCCCAGGTCGGCATGTGAACTCCGTTGGTGACATGGCCGATGGGCACTTCGTCTGCCGGCCAGTTGGGAAAAAGCGCCTCAAAAAGATGTCGGCTGACTTTTCCATGCAAACGGCTCACGCCATTCACCGACCCGCTGCCGCGAATGGCCAGATAAGCCATGTTGAAACTTTCCGCCGCGTCGTTCGGATTCTGGCGGCCCAAGGCCAACAAATCATGGAGCGAAATTCCGAGTTTTTTCTCCGCATAACCGCCGAGATATTGTTCGATGAGTGCCGGAGTGAAACGATCAAACCCGGCGGCAACTGCCGTGTGGGTGGTAAAAAGATTTCCCGCGCGCGTGGCGGCCAGCGCGACTTCAAATGGCTGCTTAATTTCCTGCATGAAATCGCGGGCACGTTCCAACACCGCGAAGGCCGCATGACCTTCATTCAAATGACAGACATCCGGCTTGATGCCGAGTGCCGCGAGCAGCCGCCAGCCACCAATCCCAAGCAGCAATTCCTGCTTGAGGCGCAACTCCGGTCCGCCGCCATATAACTCGCTGGTGATTCCCCGATGCGCCGGGAAATTCGCCGCGTCGTTGCTGTCCAGCAGGTAAAGTTTCACCCGACCCACCTGGACCTGCCATGCGCGCAGCCAGACCGAGTAACCGGGCAATGCGATTTCCAAGCGCAACCACTCACCGTTCGGATGGCGCAACGGCGTGACCGGCAATTGTCCTGGGTCGTTATACGGATAAAGGGCTTGTTGCGCCCCGTCTTTGTCAATCACCTGACGAAAATAGCCTTGCTGGTAAAGCAGCCCCACGCCCACCACCGGCACGCCCAAGTCGCTGGCGGCCTTGAGTTGATCTCCGGCCACGTTGCCCAGCCCGCCGGAATAAATGGGCAGCGCTTCGCTCAACATGTATTCCATGCTGAAATACGCGACACACTTCAAGGGCGACTGTGGATGGCTTTTTTGAAACCACGCAGGCGTCTCTGCCTCCTGCCGCTTCGCTTGCAGAAGGCCATCAATGTTTTTGCGGAACGTTGAATCGGCCAGCACGCTTTTGAGTTTGTCCCTGGAGACAGTTTGCAAAACCACCCAGGGATTTTGCGTGAGTTCCCACAGCGCGGGATCAAGTTTCCGCCACACTTTGTCAGTGGCATGATTCCATGACCAGCGCAAGTCCAGCGCCAGCTCCGCCAGTGAATCGAAGCCGTCGATTTCCGTTGGCAGAGAATCATAGTTCGGGTTTCTGGCCGGTGCTTGTTTGCTTGTCGTCATAGTATTTTGTTGTTCAAAGTTTGTTTTCCAAATCCGCCACTTTTGCCAAACGGCGTTGAAAACGTGCCGCTCCGGTGAATCGCGCGGTGAGAAACGTCTGCGCTAATTCCCAGGCGAGCGCGTGACCAATCACGAGGCCGCCAAAACAGATCAGGTTCAAATCGTCATCCTCGACGCCTTGATGCGCCGAAAAATTTTCATGAATCAAGCAGGCCCGAACCCCTGCCACTTTATTCGCGCATACCGATGCTCCAACCCCGCTGCCACAAATGCCCACGCCGCGATCCAACTTTCCGGCGGCAACTGCGCGCGCCAGTGGCACGATGAAATCCGGATAATCATCGTCCTCTTTCGGGCGACCGTCACCAAAGTCAACCACTTCATGACCGGCTTCGCGCAATTTCCCGGCCAGATATTCTTTCAACTCGTAACCGCCGTGATCGGCGGCGATGCCAATGCGTTTCGTATTAGGCAAAATGGTCACGGGATCAGACATATTTCTTTGCGGGCAAAAAAAGCGGTCGCTGACCCATGAGCCGCCACGATGGGTTTGCCTTGGCGGTTCGTCGCTTCAATCGCGCCCACACAAGCGCGTGAAAAAGGTTGGATGAATACATTTTTTGCCATGAGGACTTTGGCTCCTTTGGCCGACGCGAACAATGGGGTCAACACCTTATAGCAGTGGGCCGGCCTACGACCTAAAATGTCATCTGCAATAAAACAAAACGGAAAATTGAAAGAACAAACAATATGACCAAGAACAATTCCATCGTGGCGATTTTCAAATCCCACATCGAAGCCGAAACCGCCGTCAAGGAACTCCAGCAGGCGGGCTTTGACATGAAGAAACTCTCCATCGTTGGCCGGGACTATCACACGGATGAAAACGTGATCGGCTACTACAATACCGGCGACCGCATGAAATACTGGGGCAAGCTGGGCGCTTTCTGGGGTGGCTTCTGGGGCTTGTTGTTCGGTTCCGCGTTCTTTTTTGTTCCCGGTGTTGGCCCGTTGCTGTTCGCAGGACCAATTGTCAGCTATATCGTCGGCGCGCTGGAAGGCGCAGTGGTAGTGGGCGGTTTGAGTGCTCTCGGAGCCGGGCTTTACGGCATGGGCATCCCCAAGGACAGCATTCTGCAATACGAGACGGCGGTGAAGAGCGGCAAGTATGTCTTGATCGCCCACGGCTCCGATGTGGAAATGGTTCACGCGCGCGAAATCATCAGCCGCACCAACCCGGAAGCGTTGGAAGAACATCAACCAGCGTGCGCCAGCACGAAAACCTGCGCGGTGGGAGCATAATTCGTTGCTGTATTTGGACAATATCCGCACGGCAAACAATCTCATGAAAAAACAACCAACCATGCAACTCGGCATGATTGGCCTGGGCCGAATGGGTTCCAACATGGTTCGGCGGCTGATCCAAAACGGCCACCGATGTGTCGTCTTTGACCAGTTACCAAAAGCGGTGAAGGATTTGGCCAAGGGCAAGGCGGTAGGCGCGGCTTCGCTCGCGGACATGGTCAAAAAACTCGCCAAGCCGCGCGCCATCTGGCTGATGGTGCCCGCGGCAGTGGTGGATACAACCATTGCCGACCTCGTGCCATTGCTCGAAACGGATGACACGCTCATTGACGGCGGCAATTCTTATTACATTGACGACATTCGGCGTGCGAAGGAACTCGCACCGAAGGGAATTCACTATGTTGATGTGGGCACCAGCGGCGGCGTGTGGGGATTTGAGCGCGGTTATTGCATGATGATTGGCGGTGATTCAAAGGTGGTTAAACGCCTCGATCCCATTTTTGCTACACTGGCACCGGGCATCGGCGACGTCGCGCGCACACCGGGACGCGAGAAGCTTGGCGGCACTTCCGAGCAAGGTTATTTACACTGCGGCCCCAACGGTGCCGGGCATTTTGTCAAAATGGTTCACAACGGCATCGAATATGGCATGATGGCCGCGTATGCCGAAGGTTTGGGCGTCTTGCGCGGTGCGAATATCGGCAAACAACAGGGCGAAGCGAATGCCGAGACCACGCCGTTGCGCGAACCAGAAAACTACCAATACGACCTGAACCTCGCCGACATCTCCGAAGTTTGGCGGCGCGGCAGCGTGATCGCCTCGTGGCTGCTCGACCTGACGGCGGATGCGTTGGCAAAAGATTCCGCCCTAGCGAAGTTTGCCGGTCGCGTCTCCGATTCGGGCGAAGGCCGGTGGACGATCAAGGCGGCCATTGATGAAGGCGTGCCTGCGCCGGTGCTGACCACGGCGCTCTACGCGCGTTTCAGTTCGCGTGGCGACGCAGATTTTCAGGACAAGCTGCTCTCGGCCATGCGCTACGGTTTTGGCGGACATTTGGAAAAATCTACCAATTAAGGGCGAGCCGATGATCTGGTCTGACTTGGCCATTTGTGCTTTTCGGGGATTCCTTACGTTCTTTCCGCTTGATTTAAGGTTTCCAGTGTAATTTCCTGTTGGTCTGGTGACAAAGCTGGAGCACTCCAAAAAGAAAGAGGGGTATGCAGTGTTTTGCCCCGTTGGAGAGTTTTCGTTTGACGAAATGGCTCATTTGATAAGCCGCGCGGTAGTTCGTTGCCGCAAGCAAAAGATCGAAAAACTCCTGATTATTTCAACGGGGGCATCAGGATTTCAGTCGGCCGGAATTGCCGAACAATATGATTACGTCGAACAAATTGCTTCTGACGCAGCATCATTGGTCAAGATTGCACATGTGGCCAATCCGATTTGGATTCGCTCGCGGGACTTTAGAGTCATGGTGGCCAAGAATCGGGGACTTGAATTGGAAAACTTTCAGGCGGAGTCAGCCGCTTTGGAATGGCTGCTGCAACCGGCGAAAAGCAGGCCTCCGCCAACAAACCGACATGAATGTGAATAAATCCGTTGTGAGATGATGACATGAGGCATTATTTTCAAAAAATGCCGGTAGATCACCTTGCACAGCTTGTGCTGCTGTATATCACTTCTCTGGCTTGCAAATGGAAAATTGAAAAAAGATATTCACATGGAAAGTGTGACCGCATGGTGAGTTCCGGCGCGCCTCGTTTCGTCCATTGTATGGCTCGACTGCGCCTGTCAAGGTTGTCCAAATAAAACGATGCGCCTCGCGCCGAGTTTTCTTTTTGTGGCTCCATGACAGTGCTCGCCGAGCCGGGGACGTGGCTGGTTAGGAAGGCGCGTCGGGATTTCTGGCCGGAAATTTGTGCAAGCACATTTTCAATCATAAGCCATGCTCAAGACGGCATCCAAGCCGATGGCGGGAAATTCAGAAATACAATTTCAAGATTTATAGTTGACAACTGTATCTGTCATGCTACGATAGGGAATATGCCGTTTATTCAGTTTCCATTCATCGAAGTGCCGAAGGAATTGCACAAGCTGGTCGGCGAGCCGACGCCCGGCACTCGTGCCTACCGGCGGGAGGGAACCTTCAAGGAATGCGGCGAGTGGCTGGAAAAACTCGGTGAGTTTTACAAAGGAGACGTGGGGCTTTCAACCAGCAGCGTCGTTCTATTCGTTCCCGTCTCTCGCGCCAGCGTCTATAAACGCATCAAGGAAGGCAAACTGACCGCTTTTTTCTTTTACGTCACTCACGAGGAAACCAGGTTGTTCGGCGCAAAGCGCAGAGCCAAAGAGCGCCCCTTTATTGTCGTGTCGGTCAGTGAATGCAAAGCCTGGGCGGAGGAAATCAAGCGCAGAGTTGGTTTTGTGGACGACCCGGGTGAGAGTCTGCTTAAAGAAAGTGAACGTCTGTTGCAGGCGGGCGGTGGGGATGAGCCAACGGAGCAAGAAGCCAAAGAAGCAGTGGAATTCACCGAACGTGACCCGAAGGACAAAGGCAACCGAAAGGTGAAGTATCAAAAGGAACGAAGCACCATTTACGAGGACTACAAACAGCAGGATATGCTTTATCTGCTGACGGAATTGAAGGCGGCAATGGCTTCCCCTGCAAAAGCTGCTGCCTTGCGGAGACGGCTGCGAAAGGGAGTGGAATGGGACAAGGCAGGAAAGACTTGGAAATTGAAGGAGGAAAAATGATGTTTTATGCCAGTCGAGCATCAATTTAATGACCGTTTAATCCGGTTCCCGGAATTGGAAAAAATTTTCGGCGTCTGCAAGCGGACGGTGAGACGGAGGGCGGAGAGTGGCGAGTTGCCACCGTTGCGGCGAATTGGCCGCGCCGTGGGAATGTTGGAAAGCCAGGTCAAAGCGTATTTTCAAAAGTTGAGTCAACCAAGCAATTGAAAGGGACGAGAAATATGGAAGCGAGAATCTATAAACCCAAACGGCAACGCAACGGCAAACGGACAATCGGGCGGTTATACCGCGCGCGTGTCAAACTCGCCGGTGACAGCAAAGTGCGGGACATCGCCTTGCAGGTATCCGACAAGCAGGTCGCCCAACAAAAGCTCAACAAGCTGATTCAGGAATTGGAACACGAATCGGCGGGCTTGATTCCGGCAAAAGCAGAACGGGAGGCGGCGCAAAGTCCGTTGCTCGATCTGGTTTCAGAATACGTCAACGAACTGACCGTCCTGGGGCGGTCGGGAGACCACCTGCGTCATGTGGACAAGCGGCTGCGGCGGCTGGTGCGGGAGTGCGGCTGGACGAGATTGGCCGACGTGACGCCCGCCTCGTTTCAAATGTGGCGCAAGGAGCAAGCCCACAAGGCCCCCAAGACCCTGAATGAATATCTGGCCACGCTCTCGGCCTTTTGGACGTGGCTCCGCAAGCAAAGCCGTGTCAGCGTGAACCCCTTCGAATTGGTGGAACGGACGGACACGCGCGGCAAGGAACGGGTTCAACGGCGGGCGTTGTCGGATGCGCAAGTCGTCCAGTTGTTGCAAGCGGCTGGCAAGAATCAACTGGCCTATATGCTGCCGTTGTATGCGGGTTTGCGGCGCAATGAAGTCAAAACGCTACGCTGGTCGAATCTGGTGCTTGGCGAGTCAGGCGGATTGCTACGCATTCATGCCGCCGTGAACAAGAATCGGAAGGAACAGGCATTGCCGTTGCATCGTGAGCTGGCCGAAGTATTGCAGCAGCAGAAACCGGCAGACAGCAAAACAGACAATCTGGTGGTGGTCAACGGCGTGCCGAAAATGAAGGAATTCAGGCAAGACTTGGCAAAAGCGGGCATCCCGTTTCTGGACGAGCGCGGACACCGCATGGATTATCATGCGTTGCGGACGACGTTTATCACCCGGCTTTCGACCATGAAAGTGCATCCCCGGCTGGCGATGGAATTGGCGCGGCACAGCGATATGCGTCTGACGATGAAGACCTACACGGACGCCGGGCAACTGCCATTGCGCGAAGTCATGGACACGTTGCCGGGTTTTGGTGAACGCACTGACTCCCGAATAGACTCCCGAATTTTAGGCGCGACGGGTCAAACGGTGTCACAGCCTGTCACTGAAACAAGGGAGTTGAAAACTAAAAAAATCCTTGCAAACACTGGCGAAAGTCATCGTGACTCACAGCTTGTCACCACGAGTCACGAAAAGTCAGAATGGCGGAGAGAGGGGGATTCGAACCCCCGATACAGTTTAACCCGTATAACGGTTTAGCAAACCGTCGCCTTCAGCCACTCGGCCATCTCTCCACCCGAAGCCAACCTGATTGATTCACCGATTTTGGCAGTTGCTTTTGCGGAGTCAAGAACGGAGGCAAGTTGAGCAATCTCCATACGTCGGTGGCAATCATCGCAACCGGCGGAAGGCGTCCGGCGAAAGACCGAACACGGTCTTGAAAGCGCGGGAAAAATGAAACGGATCCCCGAAGCCGGTCTCTACCGCCACCTGCTTGACCAGGTAGGCGGGTTGCAGGAGCAATTCGGCGGCGAGGTTCATTTTCAGCCGCAGCAGATACTGATAAGGACTTTGGTGGTCATACTGCCGGAAAAGGCGGCAAAGATAGGAATGGTTGAGGCGGCACTCGGCGCCAATCTGCCACAAGGTCTTGAGCCGCCGGAAGTGTTGTTGAATATGTCGGCGGCACCGTTGATAGGTGGCAAAGGCCAGTGTCTCCCGGCCTTCCAGCGGGGCGCGTGAATCGGCAATCTTGAGCACCAGACATTCCAGCAATTTCTCACCAGCCTGCGCGCTGTAACGTGTGCCCTTCAGGCCGCAATGGATCAATTCGTCAAAAACCGACTGCAATTCGTTGGCGGGAAAAACCTGGGAAACGCAGCCCGCAGCCAGGGAACAGAAACGCAGGAGCGTCCCCGCCCGCCGGCCGCTGAAGTCCAAAAAATATTTCACCAGCGGCTCGGCCGGGTCGCTGGCAATGTCGTGACCGATGCCAGGTCCATAGGAAAACAGGCTCCCCGGTTGCAATGGGTACAAGCGACCCTTCAATTTCACCGTGCCCCGCCCGCGGACCACGTATTCGATTGAATGAAACGGAAAGGAGTTGCGATGAATGGCGTAGTCCGTCGTACAACGTTCCACTCCGCCGCATACCAGGGTCAACGCCCGGTTGCCAGGCGGGTTCAAATCCAGATAAAACCGCCGCGCTTGGGCAACCTGCGGTGAAAAAAATCCGGGGCCGCCGTCTCCAAATTGATAACGGGCTTGCTTTTCATGCCCAAAAGTCAATAATCGTCATGTGTATGCAAACTATCGCCATTCCCTCCGCCCGGCGTCCAGTGTAATTTTAACCCAATAATCAATATGGAAAAGAAACGACTTGTTGAAAAAGACTCACCCTTGAAAAAGGACGATTTGATTGTCATCACTGGCGCGGGCGGCTTTATCGCCGGCAACCTGGCCCTGTATTTTACAAAGAAGGGTTTTACCCGCATCCGGGCCGCGGACAAGAAACCGCTTTACGAATGGTATCTCAAGGTTCCGGGGGTTGAGTCGCTTTGTCTCGATGTCAGTCAAGAAGAAAACTGCAAACGCGTTTGTGAAGGCGCGGTTGAGGTTTATCAGCTCGCTGCCGACATGGGCGGCATGGGTTTTATCGAGCGGTTCCGCGTCGAGTGCCTGCGCAGCATCCTTATTAATACGCACATGATTGAAGCGGCCTATCGCGCCGGGGTCCGCAACTACTTTTATTCCTCGTCGGCCTGCGCCTACAATGTCCTGCTGCAACAGGACCCGAAGGTCCGCGCGTTGAAGGAATCCGATGCGTACCCGGCCATGGCCGAGCGCGGTTACGGCTGGGAGAAACTTGTTTCCGAAATGTTCTGCCAGGAATACTGGGCCGAACGCGGCATGAAGACGCATATCGCCCGCTTCCACAATGTCTATGGTCCGAACGGCACCTGGGACGGCGGCCGCGAGAAGGCCCCCGCCGCCCTCTGCCGCAAGGTCATCGAGTCCATTGACAAGAAGGACATGAACATCACCATCTGGGGCGACGGCACGGCCACCCGCAGCTTCATGTACATTGACGACTGCGTGAAAGGCATTGACATGATCACGCACTGCGACGAGTTGATTGCCACGCCGATCAATCTCGGTTCCAGCGAACTCGTCTCCATCAACGAGTTGTTGTCCAAGGTGGAGAAGATTGCGGGCGTGAAACTGAAACGGCATTACGACCTGACCGCACCCCGCGGCGTGGCCGGTCGCAACAGCGACAACACGTTCATTCAAAAAATGCTCCAGTGGGAACCCAAGACGCCGCTGGACAAGGGACTGGCCGCCACTTACCAGTGGATCAAGGAGCAGTATTACAACCGTAAAAAGGGCCGGCGGGTCGTCGAATAATTTCCGTTCTGCTCCCGTGAAAAAACATCAGCCATCAGCCATCACCAGCGTCATTGGCCGCATTCCCTACCGCCTGCAACTGGCAGGCGGCTGGATTGACCAGCCGTTCGTTTCGCAATTGAATCCAAAGCCGCCGGGCTCGATGGTGGTGGTGGGGCTGGAGCCGACGTTCCGCGTGATGCAGCGTTCCGGCTGCGCCAACGGCACGCGCGCGATTGCGATGAAACTGTGGAACGGCCGCCTGCCCAATCGTCCGCTGGACGGACTGGTGCAGGAACTTTACGCGGAGGAAAACAAGGACCGGGACCAGCCCAGCGGTTCGCAGGACATGATCGGTCTGGTTTATCCCGGCATCAACCGGCTCGACTACGACTTCGCCGCCAACGGCGGCGTGTTTCCGTCGCACATTGAATCGCTCAACAGCGTCAAGCAGGCGCGCTGGCTGGAGCGCGTGTTGCAGATGCTGACCATCGAGCCGCGGCCGGAGGGCTACAATCCGCTGGGCGAGAAACACCTTGATCCGAAATGGATTGCGCGGCTCGGGCAGTCGGGCAAGGACTGCTACGACGCCATCCATCAGATGGATGTTGGGGCGCTGGGCGCATCGTTCAATGAAACGATGCTCTGCTGGGAAAAACTCCTGCCGCAGGTGGTCCGTCATCCGCTGTTGAAGGCGGAACTCAAGCCCATCCTGCGCGCCTATCAAAAAAGTTATCCGGGGGCGATGTATTCCGGCTGCGGCGGCGGATACCTTTTGGTCGTGTCGAATGAGCAGGTTCCGGGCGCGTTTCGAGTCAATGTCCGGACCGCGCTGCGATGACCCCCGCCACAAGACAGGTTGTCGTCATCGGGACATTCGATGACATCCGGTCGCAGCATCTCCGATTCCTCGAAGAGGCCTCCGGCTTGGGCAAACTGACGGTGTTGCTCTGGCCGGATGCGGCAATTCGGGAACTGACAGGCCAGCCGCCGAAATTTCCCGAAGCCGAACGATTGTATTTCCTCAATGCCGTGCGCTACGTCAGCCGTGTCATACCCGTCGCCTGCGGGGCCAATCCCAACGAGCTTCCCGACATGGATGATTTTCGTCCGGAAATGTGGGTGGATGGCGAGGGTCTCGGCAACGAGGCGCGAAGGGCGTTTTGCCTGCAGCGTGGTTTGGAGTATCGCGTTTTCACGGCGGAACGATTGAAAGGTTTTCCCGAACCGCAGCCGTTGCCCCTGGTTCCCGGCCGGAAAAAAGTGATCGTCACCGGTTCTTACGACTGGTTTCACTCCGGCCACGTGCGATTCTTTGAAGAGGCCAGCGCGTACGGCGACCTTTACGTCGTCGTCGGCCACGATGCGAACATCCGGCTGCTCAAGGGAGAGGGTCATCCGCTCCTCCCGCAGGGAGAGCGCCGTTACGTTGTCGGCTCAGTCAAATATGTCAAGCAATCGCTGATTTCCAGCGGCGATGGCTGGCTGGATGCCGATCCGGAAATCCAGCATTTGAAGCCGGACATTTATGCGGTGAACGAGGATGGCGACAAGGGCGGCAAGCGCGAATACTGTAAAAAAAACGGGATTCAATTTCTGGTACTCAAGCGCACCCCCGCGCCCGGTCTGCCCGAACGCTCGAGCACCAAACTGAGAGGTTTCTAGCGTTTTGTCCCGTTTTTTTTAACCGCAGTTGATTTCAAGCTTGTGTTTTTGAGTTTCGGGCGAAAAACTACTCATTTATTATGGAATTACAAGACGCACCAGCAACATACCTTTTTAAACTGTGGCCCAAGATTGAAGCCAACTGGATTCGGATTGCCTGGGGTGCCGGCATCATTGTCGTCGCTGCCGGGCTGATTTCGTTTTATTCCTGGCAACGGGATCAAAAGGAGATCGCGGCGGGCAAGGCGCTGACGCAAATGATGAGTACCATTCCGCGCAACGCCACCGCCAGCCAGCAGGCCGACCTTTATTTTAAAATCACCGCAGACTACCAGGGCACATCCGCCGGGCAACGGGCCTTGTTGCAAGGCGCCGCAATGTTGTTCGCGGCGGGAAGATATGCCGACGCGCAAGCGCAATTCCAAAAGTTTCTCGATGCCTACCCGGGCAGTTTCTTTGCCGCCCAGGCTGCGCTGGGCGTGGCGGCCAGTCTTGACGCCCAGAGCAAAACGGATCTGGCCGCCGGCGGTTACCAACGGATCATCAACACCTATTCCGACGCGGTGGCGGTGGACTCCGCAAGATTCGCCCTGGCGCAAATTGACGAACGTCAGGGAAAACTTGCCGAGGCGGCAAATCTTTACGAAGCCATCGTGCGTTACAACCCCAATGGCTCGCTGGGTTCGGAAGCCGGGTTGCGTTTGATGGAATTGAAAATAAAGCAGCCATCGGCTTCACCTGCAACCGCCCCGGCGGCTCCGCTCAACCCAAACCGTTGAGCCATGAAGCTCACCCTCATCGGCACGGGTTACGTCGGTCTGGTCACCGGCACTTGCTTCGCCGAAGTCGGCCATCAGGTCGTGTGCGTGGACAACGACGCGGCCAAGGTCAAACTGCTTCAGGCCGGCGGCATTCCGATTTATGAGCCGGGACTCGAAGAACTGGTAAAGAAAAATGTCGCCGCCGGACGGCTTGCGTTCACCAGCAGCACCGCCGAGGGAGTCCAAAAATCCGACGTGATTTTTATCGCTGTGCCAACGCCGCCACAAACAGATGGTTCGGTGGATCTGAGCTTCATCGAAAAAGTCGCGCGCGACATTGCCGCGGCCATGACGACTTATAAGATTGTTGTGGACAAAAGCACCGTGCCGGTCAAGACCGGCGAAAAGGTCGCGGAAACCATCAAGCGTTATTGCCCGGCCAAGGTGGAATTCGACGTGGTGAGCAATCCCGAGTTCCTGCGCGAAGGTTTTGCCGTCGGCGATTTGATGAAGCCCGACCGCGTCGTCATCGGCGTCCGCTCACAACGCCCGGTGGCCGCGATGAAGGAAATTTACACGCCCTTCAATGCGCCCATCATCATCACCGACATCAATTCCGCCGAGCTCATCAAACACGCCGCCAATTCCTTTCTGGCGCTGAAAATTTCCTATATCAATGCCATCGCCAACATCTGCGAGGCTGCGGGCGCGGACGTCCAGGAAGTTGCCCAGGGCATCGGTCTGGACGAGCGCATCGGACGCCGCTTCCTGAACGCCGGCATCGGCTTCGGCGGCAGTTGTTTCCCGAAGGACCTCAGCGCCTTCATTAAAATTGCCGGGCAAATCGGCTACGATTTCCGGCTGCTCAAGGAAGTCCAGCGCATCAATGCCGATCAGATGGACCGGTTCGTCAAAAAAATCACCGACACGCTCTGGGTGTTGAAGGACAAAAAAATCGGCGTGCTCGGCCTCGCCTTCAAGCAAAACACCGACGACGTGCGCTCGTCGCCGGCCATTGACCTTTGCCAGCGCCTGCAAAAGGAGGGCGCCACACTGCGCGTTCACGACCCGAAGGCAACGGACAAAGCCAGGTCCATTTTGAAAAACGTGACATACGTGGACGACATGAACGCGGTCGCCGAAGGCTGCGACGCGATTATCATCGCGACGGAATGGGACGAGTTCAAAAAGCTCGATCTCGAACGCGCCCGCCGGTCGCTCACCCATCCCATCATGTTCGACGGCCGCAATCTGTTTGACCGTGAGGAAATGGAACGGCTCGGCTGGATTTACAAGAGTATCGGGCGGTGAAAAAGCAGCCGAGAGTCGAGGGTCGAGGGTCGAAGACAGCCGCTTCCGGCGCTCGACCCGTCATCGACGTCTCCGCCGCCTTGATTTTCCATGACGGCAAATTGCTCATCACCCGGCGCCACTCCGATGCGCATCTCGGTGGACTGTGGGAATTTCCCGGCGGCAAACGCGAACCGGACGAAACCTTTGAGCAATGCCTGGTGCGCGAAATCCGCGAGGAGCTTGGCGTAAAAATCTCCGTCGGCAAACTTTTTGAATCCGTCACTCACGCCTACCCGGAGAAAACCGTCCAACTGAAATTTTTCGTCTGCCGGCTGGAACGCGGTGAACCGCAGACGCTCGGCTGCGCGGCGTTCAAGTGGATCAGCGTGGCGGAACTGGATCATTACCCGTTTCCAGCGGCGGACGCAAAGTTGCTGGAAAAACTGCCCGATGCGTTGGAGTTCAAGCTTTAGCTTGTTGGCCGGGGACAGGCTAAAGCCTGAACTCCAACTCACACCTTCCCGTAAGTTTCTTCGATAATCGAGCGGAAGTTGTTTTCGCCGACGTTGACGATGCCCATTTCGCGTTTGGCATTTTCCGGCGCGTCGCTGGCGTGGGCGGCGTTGACCATAATGGTCGAGCCGAATTCACGGCGGATGGAGCCGGGCGGCGCCTTGGACGGATCGGTCGGCCCCAGCACATCGCGGATTTTGGCGACGGCATTGACGCCTTCATAGACCAGCGCGATGCACTTTTCCGTGCCCGGCTTGGTCCACTCGGCTTGCGGCAATTCCGACGGCGCATGGCCGGACATGAAACGGATGATGTTCTCGAATTGGTTGTCGCCGAAGGCCGCGCAAAGGGTCTCGCCAAGCTGTTTTTCCTCGGCGGCGGCAATTTTGAAGCCGAATTCCTTTTCCAGCACGGCTTTGGTCTTGGCCCCGACCATGTCTTTGAGCTTGGTGCGGAGAACTTCGCGTACCGGACCGTAAAATTCCATCGCCTGGGCCACACTCATGCGATGCACCTTGGCGCCCACGATGAACAACCCGGCGCGGGAGAAAAAGTCGATGACATTGCCGGGGCGTCCGGTGGCAAAACGAAAATTATCCGGTTTGATGAGCACGAGCGTGCGCTGGCCGGTTTCGCCAGGCTGATAGCCAATGACATTTTCCAAGACGCCGCCGTCCTGGTCGGAATGGCGCGCCCACAATTTGAGTTTCGCCTCGGCTTCTTCCGGCCGGGGCGCGGCCAGCACCGCCGGTTCAAAGTAGCGAATCTGCCCGTTGTCATCCGTGATCAGATCGCCGTAAGTGTCACGAATGGTTTCTCCCACGCGCCGCTCCGGACTGAGATTGCCGACGACGGAACGAACCTTCCGCACCGCGTCATCGCCGCGGAACAAAAGCGTCATTATCCGGCGACGCCGTCCGGTCTTGGGGTCGGGTGAGAAATTTTGGATGACGTACTGGCAAAGCAGTTCCTGGATTCGCCGGTCCTGCGGGTCATGGGCGGAGACAATGGTCTCGGCATATTGCTTTACCAGTCCGGCGCCGGGCGCGAACATGCGCATGGCCGCCAGATCCAAACCCGTCCGCGAAATCAACCGGCTTAAAATTCCCCCGGTGCGCGACTTGTAAAGCGAATAGGGCGTGATGATGACATAAGCGAGTTGTTGCGCCATAATCAGTTCATGCCGGCGGATTGGCCGGGGTTGCACTGGTGGCGGCCTTGCCTCCCAAAATCTTGAACATCACAGTGCCACAGGTCGGGCATTTGCCCTTGATCGCCTTGCGCCCGTTTTTCATCGTCTCTTCAACGCCGTTGGCAATTTCCTTCTTGGCTTTGCATTTAACGCAATATCCTTCGGCCATAAAAATTTTTACCGTCCGCGCTTCATGCCCGAACGGTCTTATAGCTTACCGGTGGCTGTCTGGTCGCGTCAACTGGTAAAAGGCATTGACTTAACAGATTTATATCCAACGGGTTGTCATTCATAAATGCCTCAGACCAACGGCTGTTCCCGAAGTGCGGTTTTAAGTATTTTGCCCAGCACGTTGCGAGGCAAAGACGGCACGAAAACCACCCATTTCGGCACTTTGTAGTCAGCCAGTTTGCCGCGCACGAACTGCAGGAGGGCCTTTTCCTCGACAATTTGTCCTTCCGCCACAACGACAAACGCCACCGGCTGCTCGCCTTTGCGCGGGTCGGGCACCCCTATGACCGCCGCTTCCTTCACGCCGGGAAACTGGTAAATCACTTCCTCAATCTCGCGCGGATAAACATTGATGCCGTTGACCAGCAGCATGTCCTTCTTCCGGTCGGTGATGTAATAATAACCCTCCGCGTCGCGATACCCCACGTCACCGGTGTAAAGCCAGCCGTCGCGCAAAACCTTCGCCGTTTCTTCCGGCTGATTCCAATAGCCGCGCATCACATTCCCGCCACAAATGCAGATTTCACCGGTTGCGCCAACGGGCAATTCCTGGCCGGCATCGTCACGGATGCTCAATTCCACGTTCGGGATGGGTTTGCCGACCGAGCCGGGTTTGTTGATGCCGTGGATGGGATTCACCGTGGCCACCGGACTGCTTTCGGTGGGGCCGTAGCCTTCGCGCAGCGGAAACGGAAATTTCCGCGTAAACTCGTTGAACACCTCCACCGGCAACGGCGCACCGCCACTGATGCACAGCCGCAGCGGCAGCCGGCCGAACTCCGGCACGGCCAGCAGCGCGCGGTAAAATGACGGCACCGCCGGCAGAATCGTGCCGCGATGGCGCGTGATCTCCTCCAGCACCGATTTGAAGGGATGCAGCGTTTTCAACAGCAGAATCCCCCCGCCGCACAGCAACGGCAGCAGCGTGCCCACCGTGAACATGAAGCTGTGAAACTGGGGCAGCGCCACCACGATGCGGTCGTCCTCGCGCACCGTGAGCGCCGTCAAGCAACTTGTCACATTGTGGAGAAAGTTGCCGTGCGTAAGCATCGCGCCCTTAGGATGGCCGGTCGTGCCGGAGGTGTAGAGCAACGCCGCCAGGTCTTTCTCGGAGTATGAAGATGGAGAATGGCGGATGGAGGATGGATTGAGCGCGGGAAATTCCTCGATGCGCAAGATTTCGAGTGACGGCTGCGCGGCTTTCAAGGTGTCAGCGTGTGCCGCCAGTTCCGCACCGGTGATGAGCACATTCGCGCCGGAATCGTTCAAGATGTAACACACCTCCGCAGGCTTGAAGAAGTTGTTGATGGGCACGACCACGCCGCCGGCCGACAAAATGCCGAACACCGACGTAACAAACTCCGGACAATTCTTCACCCACAGCGCCACGCGGTCGCCGGGTTTGATGCTGAATTTGCCGGTCAACTCCGCCGCCAGTGCGCGCGACTGCGCGGACAGCGTGGCATAGCTGTATTCGCTTTCACCCCAATACAAGGCGATTTTATCCGGCCGTTTTTCCACCGAGGCGGCAAACGCAGTGGCCAAATTCATGGTGCCAGACATTACGAAAAATGTTCACAGCCGCGCAAGGGATGAAACCGGCATCAATACGCCCGCTACATGCAACGACGAACGGCGGAAATGGAATGGTTTTTACGTCCGCCCTCACCTTTTATCCTCACAGAGGGGCTTGGCGTTCGCGCAACGGCCCGTTTTGTGAACTGTGACCCGCACACGGTTTTGGGCGTGTTGGAAACTGTGGGCCAAAAATGCGAATAGCTTCACGACCGGCTGGTTCGCAACATCCAAACCGACTCGCTGCAAATTGATGAACTATGGGCGCGTGTTGGAATCAGCCAACGCCGCACAACGCCAGATGATGAACTGCGCGGCGACCAATACACCTATCTGGCCGTCACTGCCCGCGAAAAGTTCATTGTGAGCTACCTGACGGGCAAGCGGAATTACAGCAACACAGACGATTTTGTTGCTGACGTGGCGGAACGTATCGTTGGCCGGATTCAGATCACAACCGATTCTTACCGCCCGTATCAGTCCACCGTCAGGCGACATTTGCTGGAACGACTGGACTTCGCCACTATGCAGAAACTCTACGCTATGCCGTTTGATACCAAGGGCGAAGCATGGCGTCGTTACAGCCAGCCCCGTTGCACGGGCGTCAAGGTTCGGATTCAGGCTGGCGCACCACGTCAGGACAGAATCAATACGTCGTTTGTGGAACGGTCAAACCTGACGGTGCGGCATTTCAACAAGCGGTTTGCCCGTTTGGGCTTGGGCTGGTCACGGAAGCTGGAAAACCACAAGCACGCAATCAGCCTGTTTATTGCGGCGTATAACTTTTGCAAGGTTCATTCGACGCTCGGTTGCACGCCCGCCGTAGGTTTGAGACTCACAAACGTAACATGGACTATTGAGAAATTGATTGAAGAGGCAACGCACAGCTAGTATGATTAATTTGAGGAAACAAAAACGCTTATGCCAAGGAAAGCCTCACAAGAAATAAAGGCAATCATCAAGGCTGTAAACGCCCGCGATGTTCGTCTTCGCAAGTTAAAAAAGCTGTCCAATGACTGGTCGAATTCGGGTGGAAATAATCAGGGCAAAATTCAACCGCCAGACCCAAGAAGGTAATCAACAATCCGCGCCCAAACGCCAAAAACCAGCTTCACAATCTGCTCACACACGACCACAGACTGGAAAGCCGGGAATAGAGTCCAAATCGTGAACCGGGATGGACAACACCTTTGTTGCATGTTTAGCAGTTAGGCATACGGAGCGCATGAGAACAAACCAAACAGCAAAGTTTTGTTTTCGGTTTATGGCCGTTGGATTTTGCGCCTTACTGCTTTTGGGATGTGTCGGTTGTCAGACAGCCCAGCCTTCAGAACAGCAAAGCACCAAACAAGCAGATCCGGGGTCAGTCGCAGCTTACGTGCTTTGGTGGACAACTTATTTAGCTGGGCCATCTTTGGCTCATTGAATTGACGTATGCCTAACACCGCGCGAGGCTGTGTGAAATGTGCTAACATGAAATTCGGTAACGATCAAATTTTCGACATGACGAATTTTGATGAAACGAGCCGATGGATGGGATGGTCGAAAAATGAGTTTTCACACAGCCTCGCGCAAGGCTGTGTGAAAACTCCCGGCAGGATTGAAGGTTAAAGGCGGCAGCGCAAAATTTAATCCCCATGGTTATTTTACTTTCTTCAGCAAACTATTCAGCAGGTTCCCCACCTGAGATGCGGCGTTGGTGGTTGTGCCCAAAATGCCGCCGCTGAGAGATTTCACCGCCATGCCGCCCAACGCCACCTTGTTGATGTCCGCCTTCGGCTGGCCAATCGTTCCCTCCATCGCCAAAAATTGCGGCAAAGGAACATAGGTGGCGCTAGCGGGAGCATTGCCGGATGCAAGGTTGAGCTGTTTGCCAATGGACCGGCTCACAGAAATGGCAATGGGAATGTTGATGGCGGAGTTGGTCAGCACCTGGGCCAGGGCAATACCCCCCTGGCCGTCCGCCTTGAAGGCCGTGCTTTGCACCGAAGCCGAGGTCAAATCAATCCGCCCGCCGCCCGCCTTGATTTGCGCGTTGATCACCTGGATGGGCGACTTTTTAAGTTCATCCATCAATCCGCCGCCCTGCCCGGTCACCTGGCCCAACAGCGAAGCAATGGCGCTTTCCGGACTGCTCAAAAGCTGGGGGATGGTGGCGATGACATTGATCAGTGTTTTAAGGATGGCGCTGTGCACGTCCGCCACGGACAGGTTCAAGTTGGTGACGCCGCCGGCAAACTGCCCCGTGAGGTTCCTTTGCAGACCCGCGCCGGTGATGCCCGCGCCGCTGAATTTTGACTGGGCCGTAAAGATTCCGCCCATCTGACCTTTGCGATCGGGCATAAAAGTATTCACCAGCGGTGTAAACGGAACCCGGTCGGCGCCGAAGGTTAGGTCGTATTTGTAACCCGGCACGCCCAGGTTCAAATCCACCGTGGCGTTCACGGGCGCGCCATTGAGGGTGAGTTGGAATGGCTTCACCGTCACGTGCCCGCCGTCCACGCTCACCGTCGTCTGCCAGCGGGTGATCTCGATTTCGCGCAGATAGAACTTCCCGATGTCGGCCGTCACGATGAAATTTTTCAGCGGGAAACTTTTTGCCGGCGGTTCCTGGCCGTTGCCAGTGGTTTCCGGTGCGGTTTGGGGCGCCGCCACGGCCGGTTTATTGCCTCCTTTCGGACCGCCCGCGAACAAATCGTAATAACTCGTCACGTCCAGCGAATCGGCGGCGAGCTTGAGGTTCCCGCGAACCGCGTTTGGCTGCGAATAATCCACCTGTCCCTGCAACCGGACCTGGTTTTGCGCCCGTTTCGTGGGGGTGAGCGTGATTTGAAACTGGCGGATGTCCGCCGATTGCTTTTTCACGGCGGTGTCGATTTCCAACCGGGCCTCCAGTGGCGTGGCGGGAAGCTGCCGCTTCGGGTCGCTCACGACGAGGTTCGCCACCTGCATCGAAGCTTTGATGGCGGAACTGGCATGGGCATCATATTGCACGGAGGCGTTGCCGTTGACGGTGATGGAGACAAGTCTCTTGTCTGCCAACAGCGGTTCCAGGAACGGGCGCAGGCCGTTCTGATTGAAGCCCGACAGGCTGGCGGTCAGTTGCGCCGTTTCACGCGCGCTATTGAATTTGCCGGTAATTTCAAAAGCGCCGCCGGCATTTCCGCCCTGCGTCAATTTGCCCGTGATTTTGTTGATTTGGATTTGCTCCGGTGTTTTGCTCACGTCGAGGTCCATTGTGCTTCCGTAATCGCTGAATTGATTCTGGCCGGCCCGGCCCGTGAGATTGGCGAACTCCAGTTTGCCGGTGATGGTTTGCAGGTTCTGTTTTTGCGTGACGCGTCCCTTCAACTCCGCCGTGCCGGATGAAAAGCTCATGCCCGGTTGGGGAATGGCCTGGCCCAATACAGCCATTGAAGCTTGCAGCGCCACCTGCAGGTCCGCGTTCCCGCCCGCAAGGTCATACGTGCCGGAACCGGTGACGATGGCCAGCGACTGGTTTTGCCGGATGGCTTGCAACCGGTATTCGCTCAAGTTGAATTGTTTAAAATTCATCGCCTGTCCGCGCGCTTTCAAATTCACCGACGACAGAATCAGTTGATTGCCGCCGATTCGGGCCGCGAAATTGTTGATCTGTGAATCCAGGTCGAAGGTGAGTTGCCGCCCGCCCTGCTGCGTTGACAATTTCAATGTTAAATCCACATTGCCCGCGGCGGCGGCGTTGCCGGCGAACGGCTTCCAATCCGCGAGACTCAAACCCGTGACGGCCAGATCGAGCGCGGAATCCCCCGCCCCGCTGGCACCCTTTCCCCAGGTCAGGTTCATGGGCCGGGTCAGGCGCGCGGTCAACAGCGGATTGCCGTTCTGCGTGCCCGCCACATTCAGCCCGTTGAGCAGCGCCGTCTGCGCCGGGCCGTCTACCGTGACAGCGTAGCTGGCATTGAGATTGAGCGTGGGCGTCGTTTGCCCCGCCCGTGTCAATTGCATATGGCCCGCGTCGAACCGGCCTGTGGCGCTGATGACGGAGCCGGCCTTGGATAATTCGATTTCGTTGCTGGAATTGATTGTGGTTGTGCCGAAATCAATCCCGCTCGCGGCTCCGGCCAGGTTCAACAATCGCCGGTCAATGCCCCGCAGGTCCACCTTCAACCGGCCTTCCATTTTTTCCATGTCCAGCGATCCGCTGACGGCCAGTTCGCCCAGCGGCGCCCCGCCCCTTTGAAAATGCAGCACCGCCCGTTTGATTTGCGCCGGGGTTACGTCGCAATCCAGCACGGCGCTGAACCCGGAAAAATCACCGAACACTCCGTCGGCGCGCGAAATATCCAGGCGCGCCTGGCCGGTGACCGGCGCGGGTTTCAAGTCGGAGCTCAACGTGAAATTATAATTGCCCTGCGCGGCGGCCTGCAAATGTCCCGCCTGTCCGGTGGGCGGGTTGTTTTCCATTTGGATGAGCGCACCCAGCTGAAGCGTGCCGGACTGCCCGTTCTTCAAATTGGCCAATATCACATTCACGTTTCCCACTTCCAAGGAATCACGGTGATTGCCGGTGTAATATTTAATCCTCCGAAAGGTGGCATTGCTCAGGGTTGCCTTGCGCACGTCAATTTGCGCCGGCTTCGAGGATTTGCCGAGCCGCGACGGATTGGATTCAGATGGCTTTTTCCCCGATGCCTTCAGCGCGTCCCAGTTGCTGCTGCCGTCTGGGTTTTCGATCAGGTTGACCGTCGGCGACATGAGCACAATTTCGGAGATGCGGGGTTTGCCGCGGAGGATGCTCCAAAGGCTGTAACTGGCGCGGACTTCCGATGCGGTGATGACCGGTTCCTGGCCTTTCACCTGCACTTTCAGGCCGCGCACCGTGATTTTGCTGAACGGATGGACCGAGATGCCAGTAACGGTGACATCCGCGTGAATCGCGGCGCTCACGCGGGGCAGAATGACGCGTTTAATGAAACCGGAACTCGTCACCACCAAATATGCCACCAGTGTCAGGAACACCAGCACCCCGGCAACGCACGCCGCAATCGGCAGCGCGCGTTGCAGCCAGCTTCGCTCCTTTTCGATAGTCAGGGACGCAATCGTTGCCATAAGACGTTCCTTTTAACGGCTGGGGCCGCTCTGCGTTTCAGAAATGACCCCCGCGGCGTTCTCCGCCAGCCGTATGGTTGCGTTTTTACACCGTCAGCACCGGATTATTCAATTAAAATCACACCAGAAGTTTCATTAAAAAATGGCCGGCACCGTCCGTTTTCGCTTCCCCCCTTCCCGCCAGCCAATATATTAAAAATGTGATTGATACCGACGCAAAGCTTGCCGCCTGCCTCCCCACATTGAAATCCGCAACCTGGCTGGCCCTCGACACCGAGGCCGACAGCCTGCACGCCTATCCGGAAAAAGTCTGCCTGATTCAAATCAGCACGACCGCCGGCGACGAATTGATTGACCCGCTGGCAAATACAAACCTGGACCCTCTGCTCGACGCGCTGGCCGGCCACGAACTCATCATGCACGGCGCGGATTACGATTTGCGCCTGCTCCGCAAGCATCACGAATTCGTCCCGCGCGCCATTTTCGACACCATGCTCGCGGCGCGGCTTATGGGCGAACGGCATTTCGGTTTGAGTTCGCTCGCGGAAAAATTTCTCGGCGTGAAACTGGACAAGGCTTCGCAAAAGGCCGACTGGGCGCGGCGTCCGCTCACCGAACGGATGGAAACCTACGCGCGCAACGACACGCACCACCTCAAGCCGCTGGCCGACAAGCTGAAACTTGAACTCCAAAATAAAAACCGCCTGGGCTGGCACCAGGAATCGTGCGCGCGATTGATCGCGGATTGTTCGCAACCAACCGTCGTGGACGGGAATTCCGTCTGGCGCGTGAAAGGCAGCCACGCGCTGAACCGTCATGCGCTGGCCGTGATGCGCGAACTCTGGCAATGGCGCGAAACCGAGGCCATCGCCGCAAACCGCCCGCCGTTTTTTATCATGAGCCACGAAAAAATGGTCGAGCTCGCCGGGGCCGCCGCGGGGCGCCAGGCAGTCGAACCGCTTTTGCCGCCGCGAATGTCGCCGCGCCGCCGCGACACCCTGGCGGCGGCTGTCCGGGCCGGTCTGGCGTTGCCCCACGACCGGCATCCGGAAAAAATCTGGCATCATTCCACCCGCCCCACCGAAGCCGAGATGCGCCGTTACCGCGAACTGGAAAAACGCCGCGACGCGCACGCGCACAGGCTGGGCATTGACCCCACGCTCATCGCCCCGCGCGGCACCCTGGGGGATTTGGCGCGGGATTGGGACAAGCACGCGCCGGAATTGATGAACTGGCAGCGGGAGTTGATGGAATGATGCAGGCCTCACGCAACGCCGCCCCGTCAGGAATAGGTGCCGATTATCATCAGGAAAAGGTATAAACTCTTGGCGTAGGTCATGGCCCGCGGTTACAGTTGATGGCATGAACGCGTTCCCCGTCAGCCCGGAAAAGGATACCCAACTCACGCAACGCATGGCCGCGCTGGGTGTGCGCGAGGCCGACATCGAGGAAACCTTTGTCCGCTCCGGTGGCCACGGCGGGCAGAACGTCAACAAAACCTCCACTTGCGTCATGCTGCTCCACCGTCCGACCGGCCTGCAGGTCAAATGTCAGGCCACCCGGCAGCAGGGACTCAATCGCTTCATCGCCCGCCGCCTGCTGCTCGACAAGATTGAAGCGATGAAACGCGGCTACGTGGCCGCGCAACGCGCCGAGATTGAGAAAATCCGCCGCCAGAAACGGAAACGTTCACGCCGCGCCAAGGCCAGGATGCTCGCCGACAAATCCCATCATGCCGACAAGAAGGCGTCGCGCCGTCCGGTGGTAATGGAATAGAAAACCTTTCAACCGCTCATCTCCGCTCATCAGCGCTGATTAGTGATGATTAGCGGTTCTCGTTCATGTCCGCTTCGGCTTGCCGATGGACTCGCATCGCAGGTGAAAATAAAACCGCGGATTTGTCAGATTGAATGCTTGTGATTCGGGAGAATGTGATAGCATTGTGGTTCATGAACATCCTGATCGAAGACGCCGAGAAGCTGGAATATCTAACCAGCGACAACCGCTGGACAAAAAAAGCATCCGAAGGCAAAAACTTCGGGGCCACCGAAGCCGCCTTTGAGGTCGCGAAAAAAGAACCGATTGGCAAATTCAACATCGTCTTTTACATCCCCCAGACGAAACAATTCATCAACATGGATCACGGCCGGGGCAAGGGACTCGCCGAAGCCAGCCCGGTTGTAGAAACCGCCCCCGCAGCGGCGTAAGCTGGCGCGCAACAAGGCGCGGAGTGGCTGCCGCGAATGGACACGAATAATGCAGGACAGGCGTCCCGCCCGCTCGGGCAATGGGGCAATAGCTTGCCGTGTCAGGCAGCGGCATCATTTTTAGCAGCGCCAATTCCAAGCACTATTCACACCTGACAACGAACAAAGAATGGCTGATCTGAGCGGACGCCAAAACGGACACCCTTTTTACTGTTCCGTGAGAACCCGGCATCACTGGCGCTGATGCCCGCCACCGGCGCACAAGGCGAGACAAGCCCACGATGGGCGGTTGATATTGAACAAAATTCAAGTAAGTTATAACGAAACCGGCATGATTTTAGCTCCGCGAATATCAACAAAATGGTTGCCAGGATTGCATTTACATCATTGATGGAAAAGGAGCGCGGCGTGAAGCTTGCAATTTATTTCCAGTTTCGGGATCGAAACCGCAGTTCCCTTTTGTTGGATCGCTGTCACCCGTGCGCGGGGTTGAAGCCATCCGGGCAGCTTTACCGGTCATTTCTGACGGCGCTGACGCTGCTTTGCCTTCTGGGTCCCATTTGCAGCTTTGCCCTCGACCCGGCCAAGAGTGTTTATCAGTACAACTGCCAGTCATGGACCCGCCGGGAGGATCTGCCGGCGAACAGCATCAATGCCATCACGCAGACCAAAGATGGCTGTCTTTGGCTGGGAACCTCCAAGGGGCTCGTTCGGTTCGACGGCCTTGAGTTCAAAGTGATCGGCCTGCCTGACAATGTCCAATTCCAAAGCCAGGTGATCTCCAGTCTTTCGAGTTCCAAAGCGGGCGGGTTATGGTTCGGACTCAGCGCCGGTTCCCTCGGCTACTATGACGGACAAAACTTTTCTCCGGTCACGAATGTGAGCTGGGTGGAGCGGAGCATGGACGTGCGTTCGATCTGGGAAGACAGTAATGCCGTTGTCTGGGTCGCGGCGCAAACTGTAACCGGGCGGTTCATCAAGGGCGCGGCCAACGAAATGTCGTTCGGCAACCAATTTAAAGATGGGATGTCGATTGGCAGTGACTCCCGGGGGCGCATTTGGGTGGGTACCGCCCAACACGGACTTTATTATTGGCAGGATGGGAAAATCACCCTCTTCCCGGACGATTCAATCAACCAGAGCATCATCTTTGCCGTGGTTGAAGATTCCGCCGGTCAAATCTGGGTTGGCACTGAATATGGGCTGCGTTGTTATGATGCGAACTTCCAGCGCAAAGAGATTGGCATCCCCCGCTTCGAAGTCAGAGCGCTGCTCGTGGACCGGCACGGGGTGGTCTGGATCGGGACGAGCGGAAACGGCTTGATGTGCTACAAAGACGGCAGGTTTACCTCCTTAAAAAAAAGCGGGGGACTGGTGAACGACTACGTGACCGCCCTTTTTGAAGACCGCGAGGGGAGCCTTTGGATTGGAACCCGGGATGGCTTGAGCCAGATCACGGATTTGAAGTTTCCCATCGTTTCCAGCACCGAAGGGTTGCTTGGCGGATCCTGCCATGCCGTGAGTGCTTCGCCAAAGGGGGGACTTTGGGCGGCCATGAGCAGTGGCATGTCCTTTTTTGACGGCAAACAAGCCAGGAATTACACTCCGGCGGATGGATTGCCCAATCCTTACATCAAGCGGGTTCTTGAGGCGAAAAACGGTGACATTTATCTAATTGACGGCCTGACGGTTGGAATTTTTGCGGAAGGGAAAATGGTGGCGCGGTACACACCTTCAGGCATGCCCGTGGCCATGATCGAAGACGCTCAAGGCGTCGTTGTGTCGGTGGTCAGCAATTTGTTTCGGGTCAGCCGGGACCAAATCGTCCCGTATGCTTTCAAGGACGGCCAGGCGCACCCATTCGTCTGGATTCACAACCTGGCTACCGGGGGGGATGGTTCCCTCTGGCTCGCCACCGTCAATGGAATTTTCCGGGTGAAGGATGGATTCTGTCAGCAGTGGTCGGTGCCCGAAGGTCTTTCCTGGTACAACGTGCATTCGATTTTTGAGGACAGTGACGGCACCATCTGGGCGGGGTTGCTGACCGGGATGGCCAGACTGAAAAACAACCAGATCCGAAACATCACCCGGGCCAACGGTTTGTTTGATGACTTTATTTTTGCCATTGTTCCCGATGACTATGGCTATTTCTGGGTGGACTCCATGCGGGGCATCTTCCGCGTCAGCCGGCAAAGCCTGAATGATTTCTGCGATGGCAAAACCGATCAGGTCATATGCGAGGCTTACGACGGATTGGAAGCGGTTAAAACCGTTGGCAAGACGGATCAGGAATGGGTCGGCTGCAAAACCAGGGATGGCCGGATTTGGTTTCCGAGTTCCCAGGGCGTGGTGATGATTGATCCGGCCAACCTGCGCGTCAATCCGACCCCCCCGCTCGTTTACATCAGGCAAGTTCATGTCAACGGAAAAGAATTGAAAGACAACAAGGTTTCCGCCTTCCCTCACGGCAAGGGCGATCTGGAATTCCAATACAAGGCCCTGAGCTACATCGCGCCACAAAAGGTGCAGTTCCGTTATCAGTTGGAAGGCTATGACCATGACTGGATTGAATCCGGAAACAAAAAGTCCGCCTCCTATATGAACCTGAAGCCGGGGAAATACATATTCCGCGTCATCGCCTGCAACGCCGATGGCGTCTGGAATACCGCCGGCGATTCCTGCTCCATCGAATTGCTCCCGAGTTTTTATCAAACCATCTGGTTTTACCTGGGATGCGCCGTGCTGGGGATGGCCGGCCTTTGGGGAGGGTACGTCTGGAGAGTCAGACATCTAAGCAAGCGTCAGCGCGAAATGCAGGCGACCCAGGAGCTTTTGAAAGCCAGGGTCGAAGAGCGAACGGTTGAACTGGAAGCTCAAAAGCAGCACCTCGAGCGCGAGATTGAGGAGCGCAAGAAGCTTGAGGAACAATTTTTACAAGCGCAAAAAATGGAGGCCATCGGGCGGCTGGCCGGAGGCATCGCCCACGATTTTAATAATATCCTGACGGTCATCAACGGCAATGCCTCGCTGTTGCTGCTGAACGACCAGCCGAATTCCGCAGAAATCTCGGACCGCTCGCAGCAAATTGTCGAAGCCGCCGAACGCGCGGCCAATCTGACCCGCCAGTTGTTGATGTTCAGCCGGAAGCAGGTCATCCAGCCCACCCGCCTGAATTTGAACGAAGTGGTGGCGCGAATGACCAAATTGCTCCAGCGCATCCTCGGCGAGGATGTTTCCCTGGCCTCCAACTATGCGGCCGGCCTGCCGGCCATCCTGGCGGACACCGGTATGATCGAACAGATCCTCCTCAACCTGGCCGTGAATTCCCGCGATGCCATGCCGCATGGCGGACAACTGATCATCACCACGGGCACCGAAATCCTGGCGCCGAAACCCGCCGGGCAAAATTCCGGCGCCCCGATCGGATTATGCGTTCGGCTCACGGTGACTGATACCGGCGGCGGCATCGCCCCGGAAAATCTGCCGCACATCTTCGAACCGTTCTTCACCACCAAGGAAGTAGGCAAGGGCACCGGCCTCGGCCTGGCGACGGTTTATGGCATTATCAAACAGCACCAGGGCTGGATCGAGGTGGAAAGCACTGTCGGCAAAGGCACGACGTTTCGCATTTATTTCCCGGCCATGGCCGGTGCGGCGACGGAGAAGAAAAGCGGGCCGACGACCACAACTCTGCCGCGTGGCACGGAAACCATCCTGGTTGTGGAAGATGAACTCATCGTGCGCCTCACCGTCTGCAACTTGTTGCAACGCTTTGGTTACACCGTCCTGCCGGCCGAATCCGGCGCGGAAGCACTCAAGGTGTGGCAGAAACACAAGGACCGGATTCAACTGCTGTTGACGGACATTGTCATGCCGGGCAACATGCCCGGATACGAACTGGCCCGTCAATTACTGGCCGAAAAACCGCAACTCAAGATCATCTATACGAGCGGCTACAGCGAGGATCTGGCCGATAAACGCGTGACGTTGATGGAAGGGGTCAACTTCCTCCAAAAGCCCTATGCGCCGCAACAACTCGCCGAGGCCTTGCGGAAAACCCTGGACCCGGGGTAAGGCCAAACCTTGGATGTTTTCACGGCGATCCAGCGTATCTGGCTGGCGGAGCACGTCTGTTTTCAACGCTTCCGCTTTCGCCCCTGGCTGCGGCGCGATTGCGCCGAAACGAAGTGAAGGCGGACACTCTCAACTTTCGACCCTCGACACCACGGGCGTCGAATCCGGCAATGCGGGAGAAGACGGCTCGACACTTGGCTGCGGTTCGGCATATTCTCGATGCCATGAGCAAAGTCAAAGTACCGGAAACCGGGGCGGGTTATCTCGGCGAAACCATGGTCCACCGAATTTCCCGCGCCATGGGCGTGGTGGAAAATGTGATCGAGGCCAAAGCCGGCTGGCCGCCGGAGATCACGTTGAAGCTCGCGGATGGCACCTTCAAAAAGGGCAAGCTCAGCGATTTCCGGGAGCCCAACAGCGCCGAGCGGAAAAAAATCCCCCCTGCGTAATTTTTACAGGATTTCAGAGGGCGAAGCTCTGCGCGGGCCCAACTTTAACCTCGTAGAGGAACGGTGCTTCCACGAGGCTTTACGCCCTTTTCGCGGCCTTCATCCTTCAAACCCAACCCGCTACTTCTTTCCCTCGTTTTCGCGTCCGGCGTATTTGCGCTCGGTTGTGTCCACGCGGATTTTTTCGCCGGGGGCGATGAACAGCGGGACCATGATTTCCAGACCGGCGTCGAGACGGGCGGGTTTCCACGTGGCGTCGGAACCGCCGCTGCTGGGCGGAGCGGTATCCACCACCTCAAATGTCACGTTCGGCGGCAGCACAATGTCCAGCAGGCGCCCGTCGAGCAACAGGGCGCGGTATTCCACGTTTTCCTTGATGAACCAGCGGCGGTCGCCGATCTGTTCGGCGCCCAGGGTCAATTCCTCGAATGATTCGACATCGGAAAAGACAAAATCCTTCCCGTCAGCATAACTGAGTTGGACACGGCAATGTTGCACGTCGGCGACCGGCACGCGATCGCCTTCCGGGAAGGTGTGATCCATGAGGCGGCCGGTTTTCAGATGGCGGAGCCGCGCGTGCAACTTGTGTCTGGTCTGGGCCGTGCCGCTGACGTGGAATTCCTCCACCATCTGCGGAGCGCCGTCCAGCATCAGGACCATGCCGCGTTTGAACTCTGAGGGCAGAACTGTTTGCATTGTGTGTTTTCACCGGCGTCCGGCCGGACATTTTCAAGATCGCCACGGAAATCCGTGGACTTGATAACGAACCGTTGGCAGCGCGTCAACTCAATGCTGGCCCGGCCGACACGGGGATGGATACGGATTCTGTTTGCCGAGGCTCCCCAACTCGAATCAGAATGGCGTTGTGACGACGACACCGTTCGATCTTAAAGCCAGGGCGCACCAAGCCATGCTGGAAGCCGGATTTCAACCCGATTTCCCCGCCGAAGTTGCCCGGGAAGTGCAAGCTCTCAGTCAAAGCGCGCAGAAAATTGCCGCACCGGCAGCACGCGACCTGCGTTCGCTGCTTTGGTCTTCGGTTGACAACGACAGTTCCCGGGATTTGGACCAAGTCGAGTATGTTGACAAACTTCCGGATGACACCGTGCGTCTGCTGGTGGGGATTGCCGATGTGGATGCCTCCGTTCCCAAAGGCTCCGCGACGGACCAGCACGCCGCCGCCGAGTCCACTTCGGTTTATACCGGCGTGGCAACCTTTCCGATGTTGCCGGGTGAACTTTCCACGGACCGAACTTCATTGCTGGACGCGCAGGACCGGCCCTCCATCATCATTGAGCTGCACATCCTCGATTCGGGCGAGGTGAAGGCCCGCGACGTTTATCCGGCCTGGTTGCGCAACCGGGCGAAACTGGCTTACAGCTCGACCGGCGCCTGGCTGGAAGGCCGTGCTCCCATCCCGCCGGCGGTCGCCAATGTGCCGGGCATGGCGGCGCAGCTTCGGTTGCAACTGGAGACGTCGGAAAAGTTGCGCGGCATCCGCAAGCTGCACGGGGCGCTCACCTTTGAATCGGTTGAAACCACACCGGTGATGCAAAATGGCGAAGTAAAGGACCTGGCGGTCAGCTATCGCACGGTGGCCGAGAATATCATCGAAAGTTTCATGGTGGCCGCCAATGTGGCCATGGCGCAGTATCTCAAGGAGAAAGGCTCCCTCTCCATCCGCCGGGTGGTGAAAACTCCGAAACGCTGGGACCGCATCCAGGCCATCGCCGCACAATTCGGCGTCCAGCTCCCGGCCGCGCCCGATCCGCGCGCACTGGCCGCGTTTCTGGATCAGCGCAAGGCCGCCGACCCCGGGCATTTTCAGGACCTGTCACTCTCGGTGGTTAAACTTCTCGGTCCCGGCGAATACATTGTGGAACCGCCCGGCACCGAACACGAGGGACACTTTGGACTGGCCGAAAACGATTACACCCATTCCACCGCGCCCAATCGCCGCTACGCCGACCTGGTGACGCAACGATTGCTCAAGGCAACCACCACCGGCAACCCGTGTCCCTATTCGGAACCGGAATTGAGCGCCATCGCCGCTCATTGCACCGAGCGGGACGATGCCGCCCGAAAAGTGGAGCGCCTGATGCGCAAGGTGGCCGCCGCCTCGCTGTTGAGCCGGCGCATCGGCGAAGTATTCGACGGCATTATCACCGGCGCCTCGCCCAAAGGCACCTACGTTCGGCTGCTGAAATTCCCCGCCGAAGGCATGGTGGTCCGGGGTGCGCGCGGAATTGACGTTGGCGACCCTGTGCGGGTCCGATTGGCGTCGGTGAACGTGGCCAAAGGCTTCATCGACTTTGAGAGAAAATAGGCCCGGGCATCGGGAACCAAGGTTTCCGGGCGCGCCGGTACGAGCAGCCAGTTATTGGATGGTGGACTCCAGATTTTAGACCGGAGCGAACCGGGCAATTGCTGTCCGCAGGGCCTCGTGTTCGAAAGGTTTGCAGATGAAGGAATCAACGCCACCCAGGGGGCAGTCCGAACACGTCAGTTTTTCAGGAAAGGCTGTTATCATCACGACAGGCTGCTTGGGTGAACGTTTTTTGATCGCAGCAGCCAACTGGTCGCCTTTCATATCCGGCATAAAGTAGTCGGTGAAAACCATGTCGAACTTGCCAGGCTCAAACATGGCCAGCGCCTGGGGACCGCTTTCGGCCTCGTCAACAATATAACCGTCATCCTCAAGCAGCATCTGGACGGTCTGGCGGACGAGAGGTTCGTCGTCAACCACCAGTATGTGTCTTTGCTGGGAAGTGTGTTCATTCATCATAGCCACATAAGGGCAATTTCCGTGCCAGTCCTTTTTTACCGCCCGCCTTGGGCGTCGGCCATTGCTTTTGGATATGTTGCCGTGTCCCATTTCTGGAGAACAGGCGTGCCATCAACCGGCTCGTCAGGCACCTTGTGCCCCACCAGCTGGTCGCGAATTTTACTGGCCCGACTCGCTTTCAGGAACTGGCGTTGCGCCGTACTCGCAAAACCTGATAATGGAAGCTCGGGACACAAAACTCGTTTGGCCGTCGTCTTGCTCAAGTTCCACGAATCCGGAGAGGGCGTCGTACTGGGACTTCGGAAACAGGTGCTTGACGCCTTTGAAACGGACATTGCGATGGACCGTCACTCCCTGACTCCAATCGGTGCAATAAACATCATAACGCTTGCTGAGGTCCACGGCTTCGCCCTGTGGCTGGGATGATACGACGCGCAGTGGCGATCCGGATTTGGGCGGCGCGGCGGTTGTCGTTGAGGGTGAAGCTCCGGTTGCATCCGCGGCGGGAAGAAAGTTCGGATCGAGTTCTTTCAGGATTTCTTGTCGCGTCCTTTCAATATCCACCCCAAGAGTTTTCAGCACACGGGCCGCGACCCCATCCCCTTCGCGAAGCAACCCAAGGAGAATGTGTTCGGTCCCGACATAAGTGTGATTCAGCGCCTTGGCTTCCTTCGTTGCCAGCGCCAGGACTTTCTTCACGCGCGGTGAATAGGGAACACTGCCGCTGTTCCCTTGGTCCGGACCGGTCCCCACCTGTTTCTTGACCTCGGCGCGGACGGTTTCGAGATCCAGTCCCATTTTTCTGAGGACGTTCACGGCCACACCTTGTCCAAGAGCGATCATCCCCAAAAGCAGATGTTCGGTGCCGACGAAGTTGTGGTTGAGGCGGATGGCTTCTTTGCGCGCGAGCGCCAGCACCTGCTGGGCACGGGGTGTAAAATTGCTCAGGCCTTCAGGATTAGCCAGCACATGCGGCCTGCCCGGCGCATCCGTCGGCGTCGCAGTCAGTCTTTTCCAAAGTGAATTGAACCAATTCATCTATGAATGTTCTGATACTGCACCCACCATCCGGTGGCGGCCAGTTTAAAAAACAACAGAAGCAAACGAAGTGAACGAAGAAGCGGAAAAGTTTTCCAATTCTTGTTCCTTTCGTTTCCCTCCGTGGAAAGCGTTTTTTATGTTCAGCGATTAACGGCTTGCATGGCTGGTTCCGGGTAGCGCAGGCCGGTGGCGGCTCCGGGTGGCGCTGCGGCCGAGATTTCTTTCAGGTCCGCCGGGGTCAGTTCGATGTTCGGCGCCGCCACGTTTTCTTCGAGATATTTCCGCCGCTTGGTGTCGGGAATGGGAACGATGTCAACACCCTGAGCGGGAATGAACGGTTAATCAGCTCGTGGCGCGCACGGAGTGACGCGCCCGACCATCCGTGTCCATCTGTGTTCATCCGTGGTTAAGGTTATGCGCTTTTTTGCGTCTAAATGATATGCGCCCCGGACGGTTTTTGGTTAATTTTGGCCATGCGGTGGGCACAATTATTCAGCGCGCTCGCGGCCAGGAATTACCGCCTGTTCTTCGCCGGACAGATCGTCTCGCTGGTCGGCAACTGGATGACGCAGACGGCGTCGCTGTGGCTGGTGTATCATCTGAGTTCGTCGGCGTTTCTGCTGGGAGTGGTCGGTTTCGCCAGCCAGATCCCGATTTTCTTTCTTGCGCCGTTTGCCGGAGTCTGGGTGGACCGGGTCAACCGGCACCGGCTGCTGATCGGCACGCAGGTTTGTTCCATGCTCCAATCCTTCGCGCTCGCGGCGTTCGCGCTCACCCATACCATCGGCGTTCCGCATCTGGTCATCCTGAGCATAGTGCAGGGCGTCATCAACGCGGTGGATATGCCGGTGCGACAGGCGTTGGTCGTGGAATTTGTCGGAAGCAGGGAGCATCTGGGCAACGCCATCGCGTTGAACTCGTCGCTGTTCAATCTCGCGAGGCTGATCGGGCCGGCCGTCGCCGGGTTCGTCATCGCCGGATTCGGACCGGGTTTTTGTTACCTGGTGGACGGCTTTACGTACGTGGCGGTGATCGGCGCGCTGCTCGCGATGCGTCTGTCCGAACGTCCGGCGCGTCCGGCGCGGCAGCATCCGTGGATCGAATTGCGGCAGGGCTTTCGTTACGCGTTTGGTTTCGCGCCCATCAAGATGTTGATCGGGCTGGTGGCGGCCATCAGCGCGATCGGGTTTTCCTACACGGTGCTCACGCCCATCTTCGCGCGCGATGTGTTCCTGGGCGACGCGCGCACGCTCGGCTGGCTGATGTCGGCCTCGGGCGTCGGCGCGGTGAGCGGGGCGTTGTATCTCGGCTCGCGCACGACGATTCGCGGGCTGGGCCGGATCATCGCGTTCGGCGGCGCGGC
>Ga0181530_10000597_pt1 | contig 46519 bp, 37 predicted proteins | sample PEATcosm2014_Bin_42_FD_119769 | JGI IMG/M metagenome (GOLD analysis project Ga0181530, IMG submission 119769) | Peatland microbial communities from MTU Mesocosm Facility, Houghton, MI, USA - PEATcosm2014_Bin10_60_metaG | ecosystem: Environmental > Terrestrial > Soil > Wetlands > Peat | place...
AGCAGGGACTTGGTGGCAGGTGCCAGGCGCACTTCCAACCGTTCAACCTTCGCTTCCCGCTGCTTCGTCACGGCCATGCATCACCTCGCGCCGGCCGTCATTGGCCTAGCAGCAGCTATCTAGTGTACGGACATCGTCCGTGCAAGATGAGAAGCGCTAGGATCCGACGATCTCCTGCCACAGCGCCCGCGTCTCCGCCCCCGGATCGTGCGTCACGTGGCAATCGACATCCAGCACCATCGTCCTGCGCTCCCCCACAGTGTAGGCGGGCCAGGCCGGCAGCGACGCATGTTCCGGCACGCCGTTGCGCGCGAACGCGGCCCACGCGCCCGACATCCTCGCCGCCAACGCGTGCGCTCCGGCGCTGCGGTCCGTCGCATTGGTGAAGTCCAGCGTGTCGAAGGTGAACGGCACATCGATCGCGTGCGGCGCGCCCAACCGCCCGTCGAACAGCGGCGTCTGCCAGGCGAACGAGTACATCCACACCGGCGCGCCACCCTGCCGCGCCCTGCGCTCCGCCATCAGCAGCGAGCGGATGCGGAAATTGCTGTCGGTGAGCGTGGCGATCAGGTGCTCCGCCGGACTCGCATCGGGCATCAGCCGGCGATACAGAGCCACCACGCGATCCGCCTGCGCGCCGGCCACCGCTGCCACCCGCGTCTGCAACTCCGGCTCGGTCAGCGTCTGGTGCCACACCGTGTCGTCATGCGCCAGGAACAGCGAAGCCTCGTGCGAGCAATCGCCGATGATCAGCGGAATGTCGGCTGACACAGGCGTCGCATCCGGATGGAACGGCTGGCGCGGCAGCAGCGTGCCATCGACCACCGGCCCGAACGGATAGCGATCCAGCAGCGGCCAGGGTGATGGCCCGATCGCCTGCTGTGCCGGGCCGATGGCCGCCAGCAGCCGCCGCATCGGCACCGCATGCAGTTCCGCCAGCGACGCCCGCGTCAGGCCAAGCTCGCCCAACACCGCCTCGGTCAGCGTCGCCGCACGATCCCGCGTGCGCAGCCGCACCGCGGCGCCGCTTTGCACGATGGCGCGGTGGAACAGCCCGCGCGCCGACGGCATCGCCAGCAGCGTGCTGACCTTTCCGCCGCCGCCGGACTCGCCGAAGATCGTCACGCACCCGGGATCGCCGCCGAACCCGGCGATGTTATCCCGCACCCACTGCAACGCGGCGATCATGTCGAGCGTGCCGGCATTGCCCGACGCCGCGTACTCCGCCCCGCCGATCGCCGACAGGTCAAGATGACCGAAGATGTTGAGCCGCTGGTTCACCGTCACCAGCACCACGTCGCCGCGCCGGCACAGCCGCATGCCTTGCAGCCGCAGGCTGTTTGCCGAGCCGAACGAAAACGCCCCGCCGTGCAACCACACCATCACCGGCCGCCGCGCCGCGTTTTCCCCCGTTGGCGTCCAGACGTTCAGCGTCAGGCAATCTTCGGTCTCCGGCGAAGCGTCCGGTGGGCCGGAAAAATCCACCATCTCCGCCCGCGGTGCGGGCCCGATCCGCGATTGCGGCGCCTGGCCGGCGTAGTCCAGCGCATCGCGCACGCCGGCCCATGACGCGGGCGGACGCGGCGGCATGAACCTGGCGGCGCCTGCCGTCGAAGCGCCGTAGGGCACGCCGCGGAACGCCGCGACGCCGTCGATCAGCGCACCACGCACCTTGCCGCTCGCCGTCTCCACAATCGGGTTCATCGCTCTTCTCCCCATGCTTCGCGTGCCACGATCAGCGGCTGGCGATTTTCCCTGCGTCGCCAGACCAACCCCGCGACCGCGACCGCCGCCAGTCCCGTCAACTCGATCGCATCCACCGCGCCCAGCGGCCCCAGCAGGCTGGCCAGCGCGCCGACCAGCAGGATACCCACAGGACCGCTGCCGATGCACACCGTCAGCAGCCCCATCAGCCGCGAGCGGATATGCGGCGGCGCGTGGGTGATGATCAGCGAGGTCTGCATATTGGCAAACGCCGCCGAGCCGAAGCCGCCGGCGACCAGCAGCGCGCAGGCCAGCGGGAACACCGGCGCCAGCGGCATCAGCGCCGCGCAGACCAGGAACAGCAGCGAGCCGCCGACCATCAGTTTCCGACCGCTGCCCGGCGGATCGCCACCGGTCAGCCACAGCCCGCCGAGGAAGGCGCCGAAAGATTCCGACGCCGCCATCATGCCGACCAGCGCGGGCGACACCATGAAGTGTTGCCGGCCGATCGGTGCGACCAGCGCGGCGTACGGGAAGCCGAGCAAGTTCATCGCGATGGTGACCAGCAGCACGCCGGCGATGACGGTGTGGCCACGCGCGTAGGAAAATCCCTCGGCGAGGTCGCGCGGCACATGGCTCAGTACCAGCCTGCGGATTTCCTGTTGATGCGGCAGCCCGGCAGCGAGCAAGGCGGCGAACAGATAGACCAGCGCGGACAGCGCGAAGGCGCCCGCCAGGCCGGCGAACTCGTACAGCGTGCCGGCGATGATCGGGCCGATCATGCGGGTAACGGAGTTGGTCAGCGTGTCGAGCGCCAGCGCGCGCGGCACCAGCGCCGGCGGCACGCTCTCGCCGACCATGCGGCGGCGCGTGGACATCTCGGTGGACCAGACGGTGCCGGCAACCAGCGCGGCGAGCGCGACATGCCACGGCCGCGCGCTGCCCGTCGCGCCGAGGATCGCCACCGTGGCGGAAGCGGCCGCGGTGGTCAGTTGCCCGATCACCAGCACGCGCTTGCGATCCACCGCCTCCGACATCACGCCGGCAAAGGCGCCGAGGAACAGCATCGGCATGGTGCGCGCGGCGGAGACGACCGCGACGGCGAGGCCGGAGCCGGTGGCGTCCAGCGTGAACAGCGCTGCCGCCAGCACCTCGAACCAGCGCATGGCGTTGACGCAGCCGCCGATCGACCACAGGCGCAGGAAGTTTCGCCCCTGGCCAGCGGATTCCGGAGGCGGCGCGGCGAACAGCGCGCGCAGGCCAGGTCTACGCGGCATGCGTTGCGGCACCCGCGATGACGCGGCCAGGCAAGGCCGGCATGGATACGTTTCCCCCAGGCTTCGGTCCGTCGTCTTGCATCCGTGGCCGGGCATGGACCGGACCCGCCCCACAGCGCTATCATGCACCATCGGAGGAGATTCCGGCAGAGAGGGGAACCCCAGTCATGAACGATGCTATGGTTGCGACGCCTCAATTCGACCGCACCGTGGAAGACCTCGGTAACATTGTCGAGCTTGGCCATGTCAACGTGACGGTGCCCGACCAGTCCAAGGCGATCGCCTTCTACCTGATGGGACTTGGGCTGACGCGCGACCCGTACCTGATGGCGGGCCTCGAGAACATGTGGGTGAATGTCGGGCGCGGCCAGTTCCATCTGCCGACGCGCGACGCGCAGGTGGTGCGCGGCACCACCGGATTGGTGCTGCCCGATCTGGAAGCGCTGCTGAAGCGCCTGACCTACGCAAAGAAATTCCTGGCGGGCACCAAGTTCAGCTTCAAAGAGTCGGGCGACGTGGTGGAGACCACCTGCCCATGGGGCAATCGCATCCGCGTGCACGCGCCGACGCCGGCGAAGTTCGGACCGATGCGCGTCGGTATGCCGTATGTCGAGTTCGACGTGCCTGCCAGTTCGGATCTCGAGGCGATCGCGCGGTTCTATCGCGAAATCCTCGGCGGCATTGCCGGCGTGGCGAAGGACGAGCGCGGGTCGTATGCCTGGGCCAGCACGTCGGCCGACAGCAAGGTCACCTATCGCCCGACCAAGAAGAAGCTGCCGGACTATGACGGCCACCACATCCAGATCACGCTGGCCGACTTCTCCGGTCCGCACAAGAAACTGCTCGAGCGCGGCCTGGTCTCCGAGGAGAGCGACCAGCACCAGTACCGCTTCCTCGACATCGTCGACGTGGACACCAACAAGCCGATCTTCCGCATCGAGCATGAGACGCGCAGCATGCGTCACCCGATGTTCAACCGCACCTTCATCAACCGCAACCCGGACATGAGCAATCGCAACTTCGTGCCGGGCTACGAGGTTGGTCTCTGGGCGCTGAACTGACGATCGAGCAGAACCTCTCCCGCCTGCGGCGGGAGAGACGCCGGTTGGTCCACGTTGCGGCCCAACCGGCCGGCTCGATGCGCCACCGGAGATGAAAACGGTGGAGGCGTCGCGACTGCCGTGCCAACCCGTCATGCCGGCGGAGACCGGCATCTACGACTGTGCCGCACGCATGAAGGCAAGTCGTGGATGCCGGCCTCCGCCGGCATGACGGGTTGGCAGCGGGAGATTTCATAGCAGGTTTTGTGCCCGCGATCAGGCAGCCACTCCCCAGTCGATGGCGTTGCGCAGCACCGTCATGAACGCGGCGGATTCCCACGCGCCGTGAAAGCTGGGCGGAGTCGTGTCCGGTGACTCGGCGGCCCGGGTTCCGCGGCTGGCGGGGTTGTGGCAATGGCCGAGCGCAACGTAGGTCACCCCGCCCTTGCCGACCTCACGCGTATAGCCGAGCACGCGCGTCTTGCCGTCGGGTTGCAGCGACGTGTCCGAGGCGTAGAGGGTCCCGATGCTGGGTGATACGGCGCTCGGGCCGTACTCGGCGGTTAGCAGAATCCGCGTTGCGCCCGGGTCCTGCAACTCGATGAAGTACGGTTCGTCCTCGACGTCGAAGGACCTGCCGAGTCCGCGGGTCAGAGGATGCTCGGCGTCGCTCACGTCAACCCGAAACTTGCAAAGCGGCGGATGGGTCAGGAAGTAGCTGCCGAGCACGGCGTGGTGCTCGGTCTTCACGGTGCGCCGCTGGCGGAAGCCCGCCACCCGCTCGGCCCGGCCGCCGCTGGTGCCATGCAGGCCCAGCCAGTGACCGCCCGCCTCCAGCCATGTCTGGATGGCGCGGCACTGCGCCGCGTCGGGGTAGGGGCCGGCCACGTAGGTGATCAGCAACCGGCTGACCGGCAGCCATTTCTCGATATCCGCGAAGTCGTTGGCGACCGAAGCCGGAACGTCCCGTTCGGCCAGCAGCTCCAGCAGCCGCAGGCGGGCATAGTCATGATCGTGCCCGGCACCCGAACCTGGCGGGAAGCCGCCGGCAATGAGATGCGCGCGGCCGGGCTTTTGTTCTGTCATCGGATCACCTCGTTCCCTCTGCGGCAACCGCAAAAGCACTGCGCCGCGATTGCCTTGTTGGTCGCCACGTTGATCGTGGGTCGTTGTACGCCCGACCAGGTGCGCGCATCAAACCGGCGCGGCCACCGCCTGCCACGCCTGCGCCAACGGGACCTGGAACGTCCGCACCCTTTCGCCTGCGGAAACGTCGGGCGAAGGGACCTTCATCCTGGCGTCATAATGGCGTAATAGGACGGCAATGCATGGCGGGCTACGTCACGCACCACCGCCTCGCAACAAGGGAAACGCACATCATGAAACGCCGCACCCTGCTCGCCGGTACCGCCGCCCTCGACGCCGCGCCGCTGGTCAGCACCCGGGCCCAGGCCGCCAAGACCAAGATTGTCTGGTGGCACGCGATGACCGCCGCGAACGCCGAGCAAGTGAACCGGATCGCGGATACGTTCAACCAGAGCCAGAATGCGGTCGAGGTGCAGGCGATCTACAAGGGTGGCTATCCCGACGTGCTGAACGCGGCAATCGCCGCCTCGCGCGCCGGCCAGGCGCCGCATCTCGCGCAGATCTTCGAGGTCGGTACCGGCACCATGCTGGCGGCCGGCAAGGCGGTGAAGCAGGCCTGGGAGCTGGCCAAGGAGACCGGCGCGCAGATCGACCCGAAGACCTACATTCCCTCGGTGCGCGGCTATTACAGCCTGGCGGACGGGCGGATGGCCTCGATGCCGTTCAACTCCTCCACATCGCTGATGTGGTACAGCAAGGATGCGTTCCGCAAGGCGGGCCTCGACCCGGACAAGCCGCCGACAACCTGGGAGGAAGTGGTAAAGGCGGCGCAAGTTATCAAAGCCAAGAATGCGGCCGAGATTCCGTGCACCAGCTCCTGGTTCAGTTGGGTCCAATTGGAGCAATACAGCGCACTGCACAACATCCCGTTCGCCAGCAAGGCCGATGGGTTCGACGGACTGGATACGCAGCTGCAGATCAACAGCAAGGCGCACGTCAAGCACATGGCGCGGTTGCTGGAGATGGCGAAGGAGGGCACGTTCAAATACCTCGGCCGTGATACCGCGCCCGACCAGTCGCTGCTGTCCGGCCAGACCGGCATCCATTTCAGTTCTTCGGCGGAGCGCGGCGACCTGGTGAAGAGCGCCAAGTTCGACTGGGCCCCGGCTTTCCTGCCGTACGATCCGGACATCATCAAGACGCCGCTGAACTCGATCATCGGCGGCGCCAGCCTGTGGACGATGACCGCGCCGGGCCGCACGCCGGCGGAATACAAGGCCGTCGCGGCCTTGCTGCAATTCATCGGCCAGCCGGGCACCGATGCGTACTGGCATCAGCACACCGGCTACGTGCCGGTGACGCTGGCCGGGTTCGAGCTGTCGCAGAAGCAGGGGTTCTACGACAAGAACCCCGGCGCCGACCTGCCGGTGCGGCAACTGACGCGCGGGACGGTGACGAACAACTCGAAGGGTTTGCGGCTGGGGCGCCTGACCGAGATCCGCAACATCATCTACGAAGAGATGGAGAAGGGCTTCCAGGGCGGCCAGACGGCGCAGCAGGCGATGGACAATGCCGTCACCCGCGGCAACAAGGTGCTGCGGGAGTTCGAGAAATCGGTGAAGGCGTGAGGCTGCGGGGGCTGACTGGCCTGACCGGTCTCCCCCTCCCCTTGAGGGAGGGGGGCGGGGGGAGGGGTGCGTTCAGCTGCGGGCAGAGGCTGCACGTACCCCTCCCCCCAACCCCCTCGCTCAAGGGGAGGGGGAGTCTGCCGGACGGCTAAGCCATGGACCGCCGCACGATCTTCAACGGCTGGCTGCTTCCCATGGCGCTGGTGCTGCCGCAGCTCCTGGTGACCGGATTCTTCTTCTACTGGCCGGCGGGCGAGGCGATCTGGTACAGCATGACCACCCAGGACCCGTTCGGGCAGGGTTTCGTCTTCGTCGGCCTCGATAACTTCTCCGACCTGTTCAGCGATCCGCTCTACCTCGCCTCAATGATCCGCACCGTGGTCTTCTGCCTTGCGGTCAGCGTGCTGGCGATGGGCACGGCGCTCGCCCTGGCGGTGTTCGCCGACCATGAGATCCGCGGCCGGGCGATCTATCGCACGCTGCTCATCTGGCCCTACGCGATCGCACCGGCGGTCTCGGCGGTGTTGTGGCTGTTCATCCTCAACCCGCAGGTCGGCTTGCTCGGCCGCTGGCTGAACGCGCACGATATGCCGTGGGACTACCACCTGAACGGCACCCAGGCGATGCTGATGGTCATCCTGGCCAGCGCGTGGAAGCAGGTCAGCTACAATTTCATCTTCTTCGTCGCCGGCCTGCAGTCGATCCCGCGCGCGGTCATCGAGGCGGCCCGCATGGACGGCGCCCGCGGCTGGCGCCGTTTCCGCACCATTACGTTCCCGCTGCTGGCGCCGACCACGTTCTTCCTGCTGGTGGTCAACCTGGTCTATGCCGCGTTCGACACCTTCGGCACGATCTACGCGCTGACCCAGGGCGGCCCGGGCCAGGATACCGAAACCCTGGTGATCAAGGTGTATCGCGACGGCATGATCAACCAGGATATCGGCTCGTCGTCGGCCCAATCGGTGGTGCTGATGGTCGGGGTGATTGCCATCACCGCCGTGCAGTTCCGCTTCATGGGCCGCCGGACCAGCGCATGACATCGGGCCAGGCATGACGACGCAAGCCAATTCCAGCGTCGCCCCCGCGGACCTGGACCGGCTGATCGCCGCGGCGGAGGCGGCTGCGGAGGTGGCCGGGGCCGTCGTGCGTCCGTTCTTCCGCACCGGGCTCGGCGCCGACCAGAAGGCCGACCGCTCCCCGGTCACCATCGCCGACCGCACCGCGGAACAGGCGATGCGCGCGGTGCTGACCGAGCGGTTCCCCGAGCATGGCGTGCTGGGCGAGGAGTTCGGCCTCGACCGGGCAGAGGCGCGGCTGCGCTGGGTGCTGGACCCGATCGATGGCACCCGCGCCTTCATCACCGGACGCCCGACCTTCGGCACCCTGGTGGCGCTGCTGGACGGCGACCGGCCGATTCTGGGGGTGATCGACCAGCCGGTGACGCGCGAGCGCTGGGTCGGCGCGGTCGGCCGCCCCACCCGGTTCAGCGGGATGCTGGGCGGGCGGGTCGGCTGCCGGGCGTGCCCAATGCTGGCCGAGGCGGAACTGTCCTGCACCAGCCCGGAGATGATGCGCGCCGACGCCCTGCCGCGCTGGCTGCGGCTGGCGGCGGCGGTGCGCCGCAACTACTGGGGCGGCGACTGCTACGCCTATGGCCTGCTGGCGCTGGGCCAGATCGACGTGGTCGCCGAGCGCGACATGAAGCTGTGGGACTGGGCCGCGCTGGTCCCGGTGGTCGAGGGCGCCGGCGGTCGCGTCACCGACTGGTCCGGTGCCCCGCTGCGTCCGGATAGCGACGGCACGGTCCTCGCGGTCGGCGATCCGGCGCTGCTCGCCCCGGCGGTTGCGTTGCTTAACGACTCGTCAGTTGCCCCGCCCGCTCCGGCGGGACAGGGTGGGCGATGATGAGCGCACAAGCAGGACTAGCAGTACTAGCCGTCCACCTCCTCTTCCTCACCGTGCTTCCCGCCCGCGCCGACGATCAGCCCGTCACGCGCAGCAATGCCTTCGCCGTGCTGGGCAAGCCGGCGCTGCCGCCCGACTTCCCGTATTTCCCCTATGTGAACCCGAACGCGCCCAAGGGCGGCACGGTCACCCTCGCCGCCGTCGGCACCTTCGACAGCTTCAACCCGTTCATCCTGCGCGGCACCGCCACCGGCGACACCGTGGCGCCCTGGGTGATCCTGCCCGGAGGCGCCGGATCGGGCTCCTCGGTCGGCCATGTCTGGGAATCGCTGCTGACCTCCTCCGCCGACGAGGGCGCCGTCGGCTACGGCCACCTGGCGCAAACCATCGAGGTCCCCGCCGACCGCATGTGGGTGGCCTTCGAGCTGCGGCCGGAGGCAAAGTTCTCCGACGGCACCCCGGTCACCGCCGAGGACGTCGCCTGGACCTATCGCACCCTGCTGACGCAGGGCCGTCCCAGCTTCCGCATCCAGATGGCCGATGTGAAGGACGTGGCGGTGGACGGTCCGCGCCGCGTGGTGTTCCACTTCACCACCAATACCAATCGGCAATTGCCGCTGGTGCTCGGCGGCCTGCCGGTCTTGCCGGAACACTGGTTCAAGGGCCGTGACTTCACCCGCCCGCTGCAAGACGCGCCGATCGGCTCCGGCCCCTATCGCATCACCCGTTTCGAGCTCGGCCGCAGTGTCACCTTCGAGCGCGATCCCAACTGGTGGGCCGCCAACCTGCCCACCGGCAAGGGCACCAACAATTTCGATCGGGTACAGGTGGAGTATTTCCGCGATTCGACCGTGGCGATGGAGGCGTTCAAGGCCGGCTCGATCGACCTGCGCAGCGAGAACATCTCGAAGAACTGGGCCACCGCCTACGACTTTCCCGCGGTGCAGAGCGGCCTGGTGATCAAGGGCGACTTCCAGCATCATCTGCCCACCGGCATGCAGGGCTTCGCGATGAACACCCGCCGCCCGGTATTCGCCGATCCGCGCGTGCGCCAGGCGATGGGCGAGGCGTTCGACTTTGAGTGGACCAACAAGAACCTGTTCTACGGCGCCTACACCCGCACCGACAGCTATTTCAGCGACAGCGACCTGGCCTCGTCCGGCATCCCGCAAGGCGACGAGTTGAAACTGCTGGACCCCTATCGCAGCGAACTACCGCCGGAGTTGTTCACCCAGCCATTCAAATTGCCGGTCACCGATGGCTCCGGCAACAACCGCCCGGAGCTGAAGGCCGCGCTGGATTTGCTGTCGCAGGCCGGCTGGCAGGTGAAGCAGCGCAAGCTGGTGAATGCCGCCGGCCAGCAGATGCAATTCACCCTGCTGGTGGATGATCCGTCGCTGGAACGCATCGCGCTGCCCTACGCGCAGAACCTCGACAAGCTGGGGATCGACGTGCAGGTGCGCTCGGTGGACCCGGCGCAGTTCCAGCACCTGACCGACGACTTCGACTTCGACATGATCTTCATGATCTACCCGGAAGGCGACGTGCCGGGGCAGGAGCTGCGCGACTACTGGTCCTGCGCCGCGGCGAAGGCGCAGGGCAGTGCGAACGCGCCCGGCGTGTGCGATCCGGCGGTGGACGTGCTGATCGAGAAGGTGATCGCTGCCGACGATCGCCCCTCGCTGGTGGCGGCGGCGCGCGCCCTGGACCGCATCCTGCTGTGGCGCTGGTACATGGTGCCGAACTGGGACAACCTGGTGTTCCACGTCGCCTATTGGGACCGCTTCGGCCACCCCGACAAGCCGATCCGCGAGGGCTTCAACTTCGACACCTGGTGGGTGGACCCGGCCAAAGCCGCCGCGACCGACGCGGCACGCCGGCGATGACTGCTCCTCGCCATGACATCGGACTCGCAATAACATAAGACTCGCAATAAAATAAGACTCGCCATGACATCAGACTCGCAATGACACCAGATTAGAATGACCGCCTACCTCTTCCGCCGCCTGCTGCTGGTGATCCCGACCCTGTTCGGCATCATCGCCATCAACTTCGCGGTCATCCAGTTCGCCCCAGGCGGCCCGGTGGACCAGATGCTGGCGGAACTGCGCGGCCATGGCGGCCTGTCGACCCGCCTCGGCAGCGCCGCATCGGATGTCGGCAGCAGCCCGGGGAGCTATCGTGGCGCCAGCGGCCTCGACCCGCACATCGTGGCGGACATCAAGAAGATGTTCGGCTTCGACAAACCGCCGCTGACCCGTTTCGAGGAGATGGTCGGCGGCTACCTGCGCTTCGATTTCGGCCGCAGCTTCTTCCGCGACGAGTCCGTGCTGCACCTCATCGCGCAGAAGATGCCGGTGTCGATCTCGTTGGGATTGTGGTCCACGCTGCTGGTCTACCTGATCTCCATCCCGCTCGGCATCGCCAAGGCGGTGCGCGACGGCTCGCGCTTCGACGTCGCCACCAGCGCCGCGGTGCTGGTTGGCTACGCCATCCCGAGCTTCCTGTTTGCCATCCTGCTGGTGGTGCTGTTCGCCGGCGGCAGCTATTTCCACTGGTTCCCGCTGCGCGGCCTGACCAGCGAGGGATCGTCTGACTGGAGTTTCCCCGCCCGCGCCGGCGACTATCTGTGGCACATGGTGCTGCCCACCACGGCGGTGGTCGCCGGCGGCTTCGCCAGCCTGACCATGCTGACCAAGAACTGCTTCCTGGAGGAGATCCGCAAGCAGTACACCGTCACCGCCCGGGCCAAGGGTGCCAGCGAGCGCCGCGTGCTGTACGGCCACGTGTTCCGCAACGCCATGCTGCTGATCGTCGCCGGCTTCCCATCGGCCTTCATCGCCATCCTGTTCACCAGCCAGTTGCTGGTGGAGATCGTCTTCTCGCTCGATGGCCTGGGCTTGCTCGGCTTCCAGGCGGCGATCCAGCGCGACTATCCGGTGATGTTCGGCACACTCTACATCTTCACCTTGCTCGGCCTGCTGATGCAGATCGTCGGCGACACGCTGTACACCGTGGTTGACCCGCGGATCGACTTTGAGGCACGGGAGTGAATCCCTACCGCGCCGCGCTGGCAGTTGCCCGCGCGCAGGACTACATTGCCCGACATGGACACCGTCAACCCTGTCCCGAATGATCGTGCCAACGCCTCTCGCCCTGAAACCGAGGCGCAGCGGCAGCGCCGGCTCACCTGGGAGGCCGAGAGGATCGCCGCGGCCCGAGCGTCGGCCGCTGCCGGCCGTGTGGTATCGGCGGAGGAGGTCGACGCCTGGATCGATAGCCTTGACATGGACCACGAACTGCCAGCGCCCCGTTCTGGCCGGTGACACGCTGAGCCCGGCTGGATCGTGCCGACAAAGCTCGACTACACCGACGACGCGATCGAGGATCTTAAGGCGATCCGCCGTTGGCTGACTCAGCCTGGCTCCGGGCCACGGGCACGGCGCCGGTTGCGGGCGATCCGGGCGGCGATCGCCCGGCTGCGCGAGCACCCGTGTCTCTACCCCATAGGTCAGCATCCAGGCCTGCGGGAGCGGCCCTGCGACGGCGGCTATCGGGCGACTTATGAGATTTATCCAGAACGTGTCCGCGACGAGACGGCCCGCGACGTGTTAGTGCTTCGGGTGTTCGGCCCCGGGCCGTCCTGTGACCGCTTCTGACCTTGCCCAGTCGATGACCTTCTCCCCCGTCACCCGCCGCCGCCTCGCGATCTTCCGGCAGAACCGCCGAGGCTACGTGTCGTTCTGGATCTTCATGGTCCTGTTCGGCCTCAGCCTGTTCGCCGAGTTCATCGCCAACGACCGCCCGTTGCTGATCCGCTTCGACAACCACTGGTACGTCCCTGTCCTGCAAGACTACAGCGAGGACGCGTTCGGCAGCGACTTCCTGCCCACCGAGGCCGACTACACCGACCCCGACGTGCAGAAGGCGATCCGCGCGCATGGCTGGATGATCTGGCCGGCCATCCCGTACAGCTACGACACGATCGTCAAGAACCTGCCGTCACCGCCGCCCTCGCCTCCCACCTGGCAGAACCTGCTTGGCACCGACGACCAGGCGCGCGACGTGCTGGCGCGGGTGATCTACGGCTTCCGCCTGTCGGTGCTGTTCGGCGTCGTGCTCACCGCGGTGTCGTCCGCGATCGGGATCGCGGCCGGCGCGGTGCAGGGCTTCTACGGCGGGCTGACCGACCTGTTGTTCCAGCGCTTCATCGAAATCTGGAACGGCATGCCGCAGCTTTATCTGCTGATCATCCTCGGCAGCATCATCGTCCCCGGCTTCTGGGTGTTGCTGTTGTTCCTGCTGCTGTTCTCCTGGATGAACCTCACCGGCGTGGTGCGCGCCGAGTTCCTGCGTGGCCGCAACCTCGACTATGTGCGGGCCGCGAAGGCACTGGGCGTGTCGGATCTCTCCGTGATGTGGCGGCACATCCTGCCGAACGCGATGGTGGCCACGCTGACCTTCGTGCCGTTCATCCTGTCCGGCTCGGTGACGATCCTGGCGAGCCTGGATTTCCTCGGCTTCGGCCTGCCGCCGGGCTCGCCCTCGCTCGGCGAACTGGTGGCGCAGGGCAAGAACAATTTGCAGGCGCCCTGGCTGGGTTTCACCGCATTCTTCGTATTGGGCGGCGTGCTGACGCTGCTGATCTTCGTCGGCGAAGCCGTGCGCGACGCCTTCGATCCGCGGCGGCTGCCGGTATGACAGATGTCAGATTCACCACAAAGACACCAAGGCACGAAGATTCAATCTTGGTGCCTTGGTGTCTTTGTGGTGGATCTGACTTACGAACTCGCCAACCCCCGCAGCCCTCACAATGAGCCTCGTCGAGGTTGCCAACCTCTCCGTCGCCTTTGGTGACAAGCGTGTCGTGGACAACGCCTCCTTCACCCTCGATCGCGGCGAGACGCTCGCGCTGGTTGGCGAATCCGGCTCCGGCAAGTCGCTGACCGCGCTCTCCCTCCTCCAACTCCTCCCGCCCGGCGGCAGCAACCCCACCGGCCGCATCCTGCTTGACGGGCGCCAGATGATCGGCGCCGATCCCGCCACGCTGCACCGGGCCCGCGGCGACGTCGCCGGCATGGTGTTCCAGGAGCCGATGACCAGCCTCAACCCGTTGCACCGCATCGGTCGCCAGGTGGCGGAGGCCATCACGCTGCATCGCCGCCTGCCGCGCGCCGCATTGCGCGCTCGCGTCATCGAGGTGCTGAACCAGGCCGGCTTCCCCGCTGCGGAAAGCCGTCTCGACGCGTTCCCCCATCAGTTGTCCGGCGGCCAACGCCAGCGGGTGATGATCGCCATGGCGCTGGCCAACGATCCCGCGCTGCTGATCGCCGACGAGCCGACCACCGCGCTGGACGTCACGATCCAGGCGCAGATTCTGGAGCTTCTTGCCAAGCTGAAATCGGCACGCAGTCTGGCGCTGCTGCTGATCACCCACGACCTGCAAATCGTCCGCCGCTACGCCGACAGCGTTTGCGTCATGCAGGGCGGACAGATCGTCGAAGCCGGCCGCGTCGCGGACATCTTCGCCGCCCCCGCCCATCCCTATACGCGTATGCTGCTGGCGGCAGTGCCGAAAGGCGCTCCGACGCCGTTACCGAACGACGCGCCGATCGTGCTCGAGGCCGACGACGTGCGCGTGCACTTCCCAATTCGTCGTGGCGTGCTGCGGCGCGTGGTTGGTGCGGTGCGCGCGGTGGATGGCGTTTCCATCAGCGTACGCGCCGGTGAAACGGTGGGGCTGGTCGGCGAGTCCGGCTCCGGCAAGACCACCATGGGGCTCGCGGCGCTGCGGCTGGAGCATGCACAAGGGCGCGTTCGCTTCGATGGCGTGGACATCGCGACGCTCGACCGGCGCGCATTGCGCCGCTTGCGCGCGCGGGCGCAGATCGTGTTCCAGGATCCGTTCGGCAGCCTGTCGCCGCGCTTCTCCGTAGGCGAGATCGTCGCGGAGGGATTGCGCGTGCACGAACCCGCGCTATCAAGGGCCGAGTGTGCGTCGCGTGTCGCTGCGGAGCTGGAAGAAGTCGGTCTGTCCGCCGACTCCGCCGAGCGCTATCCGCATGAATTCAGTGGCGGCCAACGGCAGCGTATCGCGATCGCCCGCGCGATGGTGCTGAAGCCGCGCTTCGTCGTGCTGGACGAGCCGACCAGCGCGCTCGACATGTCGGTGCAGGCGCAGATCGTCGAATTGCTGCGGCGACTGCAACAGGTGCACGGGTTGGCCTATCTGTTCATCAGCCACGATCTGAAAGTCGTGCGCGCGCTGGCGCACCGGATCGTGGTGCTGCGCGGCGGCCGCGTGGTGGAGCAGGGGGCGGCGGATGAAGTATTTGCGAGGCCGCGGGAGGATTATACCAGGGCGCTGATGACGGCGGCGTTCGCGTTGCAGACTGCGGAGGACGCTGTTGTGTAAGCAAGCCGCAGCCGAGGAATATGAAGGCGCTGCTCCGCCCTCACTCCTTTCGATGGTGGATATGAAGCACTCCGGCGCGTGCCAGGAACACCGGTGCGGGCGGCACCACGGTATCGCCCGCTTCGGCGAGAAACGCCGGCAAATCCTCGATCGGGACGATGCGCAGCGTCGGATACTCGCGGTTGCCGCGTGCGGCATGCGCGGCGCGGATCGCCTCGCCGTCCAGTGCGCTGTGCAACGCCATGCCGAGATCGGATACGTGGCTGTCGGGGTGCTCTACCACACACAACGGGACCGGCGTGTCCACGGCGTCCGGCAGCAATCCCAATTCCTCCCGCAATTCAGACAGCAATTGCCGACCGAGCGCCACGACGCCATCGGCCCCCACAGCGTGCGCGTCCACGCTGCCGGCCGGCGGCAACTGCCACATGTCCGCCTGGTAGATCGCCCCGGCGTGGCGGCGGCCGAACACCATGCCGTCGGCGCAGCGCAGCACGCCGCAGACCGCGAGCGGGCGGACTCCCAGCATCTCGTACAATAGCGGACGCTCCATCTGCGCAACGATGCGGCGGAATTCGGTCAGATGGCCGGTGATCAGGTCCGGCGCGATCGTGTCGGCACTGAACACGCGGCCGTTGAACAGCGCGCCGGCACCACCGGCGGCGACCCGCGCGCAGGCGATGCGCCACAGGCGTTCCACCTCCGCGTCCAGCAGTGGGGGCAGGTCGGGCATCGGACGGGTCACCAAGACCCGCAGCCCGGCCGTCAGCTCATGCACGACAAATCCGTCCATCGCGTCGGCATACGGTATCCGCCACGCGGGCGAAACCTCGAACGCGCCCGGGCGGCGGGCAATTGCACGGCTGACCGACGGGACGCCGCGTGACGGCGCATCAAGGCGGTGCGATCGGCCTCACAGCCGGCCGCCTTGAGCGTTGGCTGCCATGCGCTGCCGTGGTGTTCATGGCGGCATACTTCCCGACGCTGTGGCGCATCGCGGAGCTGCTCTGGTTGCAACCGGGCAGCGCGGATATCTTCACGCCGACGACGTGCGGCGGGCTGTTCAACAGCATGCCCGACCATCGGCTGGCCGGGCGCTTCGATGTCGATCCTGCTGTAGTCGCCACGGAAGCTTTCGTCGTCGGCAGCGCTGCGGCCGCGCGGCAAGCGTGGCGATCGGGGCAGCAACGGGGTTCGGCATCGCCGCGGCGCATGCAACCGCGGCGCTGTACAACTGGCAGGCCTGGGCACCGGCGCAGCTTGCAGTCCCGCAACCCGGCTACGGCGTGATCCATGGCACAGCGTTCACCGAATTGCGGCGGCAGTTCGGGCTGTGGCTGCGCGGCTACGACCTTTACCGCAGTACCGCCTCGGTCTTCCGCTCGATCAGTGCGAAATCGATCTCCCCGCCCAACCCGGGCGCGGTCGGCGCGTGCAGCAGCCCGTCCTGGTCGATTTCCAGCTCCTTCGCCATGCCATACTTATGCGCTCCGTCCGGCAGCAGCACCTCCCACATCGTGGTGTTGCGCAACGCCATGCACAGATGCAGGTTGGCCAGGTTGTTCAGCGAATTGCCGGAGTGGTGCACTTCGTAGCGCAGCCCGAATGCCTCGGCGAGATGCGCGGTCTTCAGCATCGTCGTCAAACCGCCCTTGTTCGGAATATCGCCGCGCAGGTAGTCGGTGGCCTTCTCGGTCAGCCAGATCGGATAGGTGTCCAGGCCGCCGGCGGGAAATTCCGTCGCCATGATCGGAATGTCCAGCTTCTCGCGCAGCTTGACGTAGTTGTAGATGTCTTCATCGGCGAGCGGGTCTTCGTACCAGTAATAGCCCATCTCCTCGATCGCCCGGCCGACGCGCAGCGCGTCCGTGTAGGTGTAGCTCCAGGTGGAATCCAGCATGATCCGATAGTCGTCGCCCACCGCCTTGCGCACCGCTTCGCATACCCTGATGTCGGTATCGGGATCGCGTGGCGGATGGATCTTGTAGGCCTTCCAGCCGTTCGCCTTGAAGGTCTGCGCCTGGTCCACATAGGCGGCGGCGTCAGGCAACACCTGCGAGCTGGCATAGCCGATAATGGACTTGCGATAGGTCCCCATCAGCGCGTGCACCGGCAACCCGGCGATCTTGCCGGCCAGGTCCCACAATGCGGTATCCACCGCGCCGATCGTGCGATAGCTGACGGCGCGGTTGATCAGCCGCATGCCGCTGTGGATGCGCTCGCGCTCCAGCGGGTCCTGCCCCAGCAGCATCGGCTTCAGCGAGCGAATGAGTTGCGGTCCGTCCATCGAGGCCGGATTGGTCGCCGAGCCGAGGAACGCGTGCCCCTCCAGCCCGGCGTCGGTACGGATACGCAACAGTCCGAGATTGCTGTTGCCGGCAGTGGCAGTGCCGGTGTGGTAGTTGGTCGCCGGGATGTTGTCCCAGGTGAAGATCGTCAGCGAGACGTCGTCGATCTTCATGCCAGGCTCCGATGCGTGCCATCGCAACGCGGCTGCTTGCCGGAATGCTTGCAGCCGCAGAAGCTGACCGTGGCCGTCTCTTCCGCCTTGAATTCCATCGGCGCGAATCCGCTGCCCTTGTGCGAGCCGTCGCAGAACGGCTGCTTGCCGCTCTTGCCGCAGGCGCACCACCAGTACGACTTGCCGGCTTCGACATCGACTTTGTAGGAGCCCTTCTGGGCGATAACCGGCAGTGACTCGGACATGGCGTTTTCCCCTTTTGTTGCGGATCAGGCCGGATCGAGGCGGTAGTCCCGGCGCGCGGCGGCGGCACTAACGTAGCCGTCCCGCAGGTCTTCGGCCAGGGCCGCGGGATCGCGCTCGGCGGGCGGGCCGTAGCCGCCGGATCCGGGTGCTTCGACCACGACCAACGAGCCGGCCGGCGCAACGAAGCCGCCCTTGCTGGTGAGCCGGCGTGCGTTTCCCCGAGGCGGGATCAGCGTCAGTCGCGCCGCGCCGCCGGCGTGTCCGCCATCCAGCCCGAACGGCGGGGTCACGGTGCGCTCGCAGCAGACCGCGGCATGGGCGTCGCGTTCCAGCACGCGCCAGACGCGCCGCACGCCCAGCCCGCCGCGGAATTTTCCCGCGCCGCCGCTGTCGGGGACGAGCGCGTATTCTTCCACCCGCAGCGGAAAGCTCATTTCAATGATCTCGATCGGCGTGTTGCTCATGTTGGAAACGGTGCTGGCGACAGCATTGATGCCGTCCTTGGTCGGCCGCGCGCCGAATCCGCCCTTCACCGATTCATAGCTGACGAAGCGCTCGCCGCTGCGGTAGTCGGTGCCGCCGAAGGTGATCACTGCCGAGGTGCCCTGCGACGCCGCCATCACCGTGTGCGGCGTGATCGCATACAGCGCCGCCATCACCATGTCGGCGATGCGATGCGACATTTCGTGGTTGGCATAGACCACCGGCGAGGGGTGCTGCGCATTGACCACGCTGCCCGGCGGCGCGGTGACGGTCACCGGACGCCAGCAGCCGGAGTTGGGCGGGATCAGGCTCTTCGGATCGGCGATCATCTTCAACGCGCAGAACACGCCGGACGCCGTCACGGTCAGCGGCGCATTCATCGGGCCGGCAACCGCCGGGTCGGAACCGGTGAAGTCGGCCGTGATGCGGTCGCCATGCTTGCTGATGTGCAGCTTTACGGTGAAGGTTGCGTCTTCCGTGTCGCCGTCCGCAATGACGCCGTCGCCATCGAAGATGTCGGTGAAGTCCGCCTCGCCGTCGGGCAGCGCACGCAACGCGGCCCGCATCATGGTTTCCGAATAGTCCAGCACTTCCTGCATGATTTGCAGCAGCGTGTCGGTACCGTATTTCGCCGCCAGCGCGGACAGCCGCTGTGCCGCGCGCCGGTTCGCCGCCACTTGCGCACGCAGGTCGCCCAGCCGCTCGGTTGGCGTGCGCACGTTGGCGAAGATGATCGCCTCGATCGCGGGGTCGGGTTTTCCATCGCGATACAGCCGGATCGGCGGGATGCGCAGGCCCTCGCCGTAGATTTCGGTGACCGCGCCATAGCTGCCGGGCGTGGCGCTGCCGATGTCCGGCCAGTGCGCGCGCACGCAGCCGAAGCCGAGCAATTTTCCTCCGTGGAAGGCGGGCGCGACCACGTTGACATCGGGCAGGTGCGACCCGCCCTGGTACGGATCGTTGTGAATGAACACGTCGCCGGACGCGGTGTCGGGAAACGCTTGCACGATCGCACGCACCGCGTCGGGCATCGAGCCGAGATGGATCGGCAGGTCGGGCCCCTGCGCTACCATATTTCCCGCCGTGTCGAAGATGCCGCAGGAGTAGTCGCCGGCCACCTTCAACAGCGGGGAGTAGGCGGTCTTGGCGAGGACGATCTTCATTTCTTCTGCCGCCGCATAGAGCGCGTTCTTCACTATTTCGAAGCGGGCGGGGTCGGTGCGGAGGGTCGTCATGATGTTGCGTGCCTGTCGGTAGAAAGCAGTTTCACCACAAAGACACAAAGGCACGAAGATCGTATGAACTTCGTGCCTTCGTGTCTTGGTGGTGAAACTGCTTGCCTTTCATGTTCGTGCCAGTCGGATGCAGCCGAATTCATCGAATCGCGCCTGCCAGCCGGGCGGCACGACGGTCGTCGAATCCAGCGCCTCGATGATCGCGGGACCGGCGAGAAGCGTGCCCGGCACCAGGCCAAGCCGCCAATGCACCGGCGTGGCAACGAAGCCGGTTCCCGCGAACCAGACGTCGCGTTCGCGCATCCTTGCGCTGTCCCGATCGGCGCGCTGCGCCAGCGTCAGCGCCGGCAGTCTTCCGACCGCGGTGACCCGCAGGTTGACGAGCTGCACTGCCTCTCCCCGGTTGGCGTGGCCGTATGTCTGCGCATGCTTCGCATGGAAAGCCTCGGCCAGCGCGTCGGTAACTAACCGGTTAATGCGGCCCTCGATGAACGGAACAGTTAATTCATACGCCTGGCGGCGGTAGCGCAGATCCGCCTGGCGGATGGTCGCGCGGCGTTCTTCCGGCACCTGTGCAGCATCCAGCATGGCGACGGCCTCGGCCTCCATCGCCGCGATCGCTGCTGCGACCCGCGCCGGATCGACCTCCGCGAGGTTCGCATACAGCGTACGCGCGTAGTCGCGCCGCAGGTCGCTCGCCACCAATCCCAGGGCGGAAAACGCGCCCGGCGCCGGCGGAATGATCACTTCGGGGATTTGCAACTCCTCCGCCAGCGCGGCGGCGTGCACCGGGCCGGCGCCGCCGAAGGCGATCAGGCCGAACTCCTGCGGGTCATGCCCGCGTTCCACCGACACGATGCGCAGCGCCTGCGCCATGTTGGCGTTCACCACTTCGACGATGCGCGCGGCCGCCTCGGCCACCGACAGGCCGAGCGGCGAGGCCACCGCATCGGCGATCGCGCGTTCCGCCGCCGCGCGGTCGATGCGCAGCGCACCGCCCAACAATGCGTCGCGATCCAGCCAGCCGAGCACCACATCGGCATCCGTCACGGTGGGCCGCTTGCCGCCGGCACCGTAGGCCGCCGGTCCGGGATCGGCACCGGCGCTGTGCGGTCCGACTTTCAACGCGCCGCCGGGATCGATCCAGGCGATCGAGCCGCCGCCGGCGCTCACCTCCGCCAGGTCGATCACCGGCACGCGGATCGGATGGCCGGTGCCGTGCATCCAGCGTTTCGCATTGGCCGCGCCGCCGACTTCGTATTCCGCGGTGACGGCGATTTCTCCGCCGACGATGACGCTGGCCTTCGCCGTCGTGCCGCCCATGTCGAACGAGATCAGGTTCGGCCGGTTGAGCTGCCGCCCTGCCAGCGACGCGGCGATAACGCCGGCGGCGGGCCCGGATTCCACCACCGCGGCGGGCAGGCGCAACGCCTCGGCGATGTCGAACACGCCGCCCGACGAGCCCATCACCTGCAGCGCCGGCAACCCGAGATCGGACGCCGCGCGTTGCAGCCGGTCGAGATAGGATCGCAACAGCGGCCCGACATAGGCGCAGACGGCGGTCGTGCTGGCGCGCTCGAATTCGCGGATTTCCGGCAGCACCTCGCAGGAGAGATAGACCGCGACATCCGGCAGCGCGGCGTGCAAGGCTTCGCCGATGCGGCGTTCATGGGTGTCGTTGAGGAACGAGAACAGCAACGACACCGCCACGGTCTGCAATCCGGCGGCGCGGATCGCCTCGATCAGCGCCGGCAACTCGGCTTCGGCAAGCGGCGTCACGATCGCGCCTTGTGCGTCGATCCGCTCGGTGATCTCGAAGCGGTGGCGGCGCGGCACCAGCACCGCGGGGGCGTCCTGGAACAGGTCGTACAGGTCCGGGCGCGAGGAGCGGCGCAATTCAAGGATATCGCGGAAGCCGCGGGTGGCGACGAAGCCGGCGCGGGCGCCCTTCTTCTCCAGCAGCGCGTTGGTCACCACGGTGGTGGCGTGCGACAGCAACGTCACCGTTGCCGGATCGATCGCATTTTCGCGCAACCCGTGGCCGATGCCGTCGATCACGCCTCGTTCGAAATCATGAGGTGTCGTCGGGACCTTGGCGATTTCGATGCGGCCGGTGGCGGCCTCGACCATCGCCACGTCGGTGAAGGTGCCGCCGATATCGATGCCGATCCGCCAGGACATGCCGATCCTCTCTTAAGGTGTCATTGCGAGGGGCGCAGCGACGAAGCAATCTCCCGCCCGACGAGCAGTTGCTCCCCGGGCGGGAGATTGCTTCGTCGCTTTGCTCCTCGCAATGACAGGAGCCTGTCAGACCCAAGGGTTGAGTGCAACGCGGCGCGCCCGCACACTCTTCCGCATCATGCCAAGCCGATCCGATTCCGACAGTGTCCGCCGGCTGATGCTGTTCTTTGCCGTGGTTTACACCGTCGAGGGCATCGGCCAGGCCAAGGTCGGCATCGTCTGGCAACCGCTGACCTATTTCCTCAAGACCCGGTATGGCTGGAGCGCGCTGCAAATCGCCGCGTCGCTGGCGGTGCTGGACGTGCCATGGGTGATCAAGCCGCTCTATGGCCTGGTCTCGGATTTCCTGCCGCTGTTCGGCTATCGGCGGCGCAGCTACCTGCTGCTGTCGAACCTCGCGGCGGTTGCGGCGTTCGCCTGGGTAACGCAGGTGGTGGCACCCGGCGCGATCGTGTTCGCTCTGCTCCTGACGTCGATTGCCATGGCGGTATCCAGCACCTTGTGCGGCGCTTTGCTGGTGGAGAACGGCCAGCGCCACAACGCCAGCGGCGCCTTCGTCAACCAGCAATGGCTGTGGTTCAACGGCGCCGTGGCGGCAACGTCGCTGGCAGGCGGTGAACTGATCGAACTCTTCTCGCCGGCCGGCGCGCTGCACGTTGCGGCGATGGTCGCGGCGGCGGCACCCCTCGCGGTGCTGGTCTGCCTGAATCTGGTGCAGGAAACGCGCGCGGCCCTGGACCGTGCAGCGCTGCGACAGCGGCTGGACGGGCTGATGAACACGTTCCGCTCGCGCACGCTGTGGCTGATCGCGGTGTTCCTGTTCTGCTATTATTTCAGTCCCGGATTCGGCACCCCGCTGTATTTCACCATGACCGACCGGCTGCACTTCTCCCAGGGCTTCATCGGTGCGCTGTCGGCGGTCAGCGCGGCGGGGTGGGTGGCTGGCGGGCTGCTGTACCGCTGGCTGTTGGCAGGCATGCGCACCCGCAAGCTGCTGCAATTGTCGATCGTGCTGGGCACCCTGGGCACGCTGTCCTATCTGCTCATGTTCGATCCGATCAGTGCGGTCATCGTGTATTTCGTTTTCGGCGTGGCGGGCATGATCGCCAATGTTGCGACCCTGACCCTGGCGGCGGAGCATTGCCCCGCGCGCGCCGAGGGATTTGCCTTTGCCGCGCTGATGTCGGTGATGAATCTGGCGACGCCGTTGGCGGACGCCAGCGGCGCGTTCCTGTACGAGCATGTGTTCTCCGGAAGTCTGGCGCCGCTGATCGTGCTGTCCGCCGCGTGCACCGCCTTCGTGCTGGTGCTGATACCGCTGTTCGGGATAGAGCAAGCCTGAAACCTCTCCCGCGTTGCCGGAGAGGTTTTTATGGCGCTAAGCTTCGCCAGCACAAAGTCCAAGGAGAACGGCCATGCATTTCGGCGCCTCGATGTTCCTGACCGACTATTCGATGACACCTGGCGAACTCGGCCGGGCGCTGGAAGCGCGCGGGTTCGAATCGGTCTGGGCGCCGGAGCACTCGCACATCCCGACCTCGCGGCGCACACCGTTCCCCAGCGGCGGCGAACTGCCGAAGCAGTACTACGACGCGATGGACCCGTTCGTGACGCTGACCATGGCGGCGGCGGCCACCAAGACGCTCAAAATCGGCACCGGCGTCTGCCTGGTGAACCAGCGCGATACGATCCAGACGGCGAAGCTGGTCGCCTCGATCGACCAGGTCTCCGGCGGGCGCTTTCTGTTCGGCATCGGCGTCGGCTGGAACGCCGAAGAGATGGAAGACCACGGCACGACATTCCCCACCCGGGCGAAACTGGTGCGCGAGCGCATCGAAGCCATGAAGCTCATCTGGACCAAGAGCAAGGCCGAATACCACGGCGAATTCGTCAACTTCCCGGAGATGATGGCCTGGCCGAAGCCGGTGCAGAAGCCGCATCCGCCGGTGATCGTCGGCGGTGCCTTCCCGCAGGCGGCGCGCCGCGCGGTGCGCTACGGCGAGGGCTGGATCCCGCTCGCCGGACGGATCGGCGGCGGCAATGACGTGTTCACCACCGTGCCGAAGTTCCGCGCGATGCTGAAGGAAGCGGGGCGTTCCGAGGATTCCTGCCCGATCACCCTGTTCGGCTGCGCCGAAGACGGCGACATGCTGAAGCGGTTCCGCGACCTCGGCGCCGAGCGTGCCTGCGTCAGCCTGCCGGCCGCGAAAGCCGATCAGGTGCTGCCGATCCTGGATCGCTGGGCAACACTGATCCGGCAGGTGAACGCCGGATGATTTCGCCTCGCTCGGCATAGACGCGGGTGAACTCGGCGCCGAGCAAAAAGATCTGCGCCGAGTAGTAGATCCAGCAGAGGGCGGCGATGACGGAACCGGCGGCGCCATAGCCGGAGATGGTGGCGCTGCTGCCGATGTAGAAGCCGATCGCCAGCTTGCCGAGCGTGATCAGCAGCGCGGTGACCACCGCGCCGCACGTCACGTCGCGCCAGTCCAGGTCGCGGTCGGGCAGGATCTTGTAGATCGCGGCGATAACGGCGGACAGCAGTACGAAGGACAGCAGGAAGTTCGCCGCCTCGATCAAACACGCGGGGAACGGCATAAGCAGGTTCAACGCGGTCTGCAAACCGGACACGACCGCGCTGAGCACGAGCGAGAGGATCAGCACCAGGGCCAATAACGCAACCAGCCCGAGACTCACCAGGCGGGCCCGCAGCAACGTGCGGAGGGTGCTGCCCTTCGGCTCTGCCCGCCAGATGGCATTGAGTGCGGTCTGGACCTCACCGAACACGCCGGTCGCGGTCAGGATCAGCGAAACCACGCCGATGACGGTGGCGGCCACGCCGGCACCATGATTGCTCGCGCTCTTGATCGCGCTTTGCAGAAAGCTCGCCGTCTGTTCGCCCATGACGCCGCGCAACTTGTACAGCAATGCACCGCGCGCGGCGTCGTCGCCATAGGCGAGGCCAAGGATGGCGACGATGATGAGCAAGATCGGTCCAATTGCCGTGACGGCATAGAAGGCGATGGCCGCGCCCTTGCTCAGCGCGCCGTCATCGATGTAGGCGACGACGCTCTGCTGCGCGAGTTGCCACGCCGCGCGGGGACTCATGTACGACTACCCCCCTCGGTCACGGCCGAGCCCGGGCGTGACGGTCAAGCAACGGCCTTGGCCGACTTCGCTGTCTTGGCCGCCGCTCATTCCGTGCTCTTGACGCGCGCCTTGTCGTTACGGGGCTGTGCCGCATCGCCGTCCGGCGGGATCGGGTCGGCGCCGCCCGACGTGCTTTCGTTGCCGACCGAGATGCCGGCGGAGGTCCCGGAACGGCTGATCCGGCCGCTTTCGTTCTTGGGGTCGTTGTTATCGGGTCGAGGGTGCTGAACGCGCATGTGTCGGGCCCCTGGCGGATGCTTCCCGCCTGCAACGCCGGGACGCCGTTGCGGTTGCAGGGCTCACGCCGCGGCGGCAAACCGCCGGCTGGAAAACGCCTGAAGCGCGTCGGGCAATTCTCCCGCCAGAATTGCCGGTGCCAAAGCGAGCGCATGTGCGCCGGCCAGCGTCACCCCACTGTGGCAGGTTGCGGCGAACGCACCCGGGAACTGTTCGGATTGTTCGTAGATCGGGAAACCGTCGGGCGACATCACGCGCAGCGCCGCCCACATGCGGACGATCGAGGCCGCTTGCAGCGCCGGAAAGATCGCGACGTTGCGCGCGGCGATCTCGCGCAGGACGGCGACCTTGGTGCTGGTGTCGAAGCCGACATCCTCCTGGCTGTCGCCCAGCATCACCGAGCCTTCCGCGGTCTGCCGCGCGACATGCGTGGGATAGTGCAGGAATGGGCGCAGCCGTTCGGTGACGATGATCTGGCCCTGCAACGGATGCACCGGCATGGACAGCCCGACCCGCGGTGCGAGATCGCGGCTGCCCAGCCCGGCAGCGATCACCAATTTCGCCGCGGTGAAACGTTCGGTGCCGCAGTGCAGCGTGAAGCTGTGCGGCGCTGCGTCGATGGCATCGACCTTTCGGCCGGGCAGCCACGCACCGCCTTGCGCCGGCAGCGCGGCATGCAACGCGCGCAGCAGATGCAGCGGGCTGGCGTGGCCGTCGATCGGACAGAACGAGGCTCCGACGACGCGATCGCCCAGCCCCGGCACCATGGCGCGCGCTTCGGCGCGATCCAGCATGCGGGTGCCGATGTCGCCGCTTTCATTGTGCATCCGCCGCAGCATTGCCGCGCGGTCTTCCCATTCCCGATCGCTGAGGCAGAACGCGAGACCGCCCGGCTGGGCGAGCGCGGTGTCCACGCCGGTGGTGGCGGTCAATGCGCGTGCAAGCTCGGGCCAGAGTTCAGAGGAACGGCGTGTCCAGTGCGCGTAGGGCGGCATGCCCGCGCCTTTGCTCTGCACCCAGACCAGGCCGAAATTGCCGCGCGCGGCGCGGTAGGCGATGTCGCCTTCATCGAGCACGGCGACGGATGCGCCACGCGATGCGGCGCCCCAGGCGATGGCGCCGCCGACCAGGCCGCCGCCGATGACGATCATGTCGTAGGCGGACATCGGCATCAGTCGAACCCCAGGAACCCCGGCGTCTCGGACAGCGGCCGTGCGGCGCGCAGCGTCGCAAGATCCGGCACCGGCCGCGCGGTGCGTGCGTCGCCGGCGAGCAGGGATTCGAGAGCGGCGGCGACTGAAAGGACGCAGGCGTCGCCGCCGCGGGGGCCGACGATCTGCAAGCCGAACGGCATCCCGCTGCGGTCCACGCCGACCGGCAGCGACACCGCCGGGTGTCCGGGCAGCGTCACCGCGTAGGCCAGCGCGAGCCAATGGAAGTAGGTGCGGGTCGGCTTGCCGTCGATCTCTGCGGGATACAATTCACGCCAGGAGCGCGGGCTGATGGTGATCGACGGCGTCAGGATCACGTCGAAGTCGCGGAAGAACGCCTGCCAGCGGCGATACAGCGTGGTCTGCAACGTGTGCGCGCGCGCCACGTCGGCGGCGGTGTAGCGCAGGCCTTCCTCGACATTGGCGGTCACGTTGGGGCCGACGTCCCGCGGCCTGGTGCGGACTTTCTCGAGATGCGCGGACAGCAGGACGGTGGCGCGCAGCACTTCGAACGCCTCGTCGGCACCGGAACAATCCGGCGTCGCATGCTCGGCCCGGGCGAAGACGTGGCGGAACGACGCCGTGCGTTCGGCGAAGATTTCCGCGATGTGGCGCTCGGTGGGGGCGAAGCCGAAATCGGGGGTCAGGGCGACGCGCAGGCGCGACAGGTCGATCGGGGTGGGACGCGCGAAATGTTCCGGCCGTTGCACCGTGCGGCCATGCACCGTGGTGGCGAGCGGATCGCACGCGTCGTCACTGGCGATCGCGGAGAGCAACAGGCAGGTGTCGGGGACGGTGCGCGCCATGGGGCCGAGGACGGGCAGATTGCTCCAGCCGACGCCGCGCTTGTCGCTGGGGACCAGGCCGGGCGTCGGGCGGAAGCCAACGATGCCGCAGAACGCTGCGGGGTTGCGCAGGGAGCCGCCGGTGTCGGAGCCGGTGCAGAGCGGCGCCATGCCGGTGGCCAGTGCCGCCGCCGAGCCACCCGACGAACCGGCTGCGGATTTCTGCGGGTCGAACGGATTGCCGGTGGCGCCGTAGACCGCATTGCGCGTGTTGGCGCCGGCGCCGAACTCCGGAACGTTGGTCTTGCCGATGACGATGGCGCCCGCTGCGCGCACCGCGGCGACGATGCGTTCGTCTTCGGCGGGGACGTGGTCGCGATAGATCACGCTGCCATAGGTGGTGCGCAGGCCGCCGGTATCCTCCAGGTCCTTGATGCCGATCGGCAGGCCGTGCAGCGCGGGCAGGGCTTCTCCCCGCGCGACGGCGGCGTCGGCGTGCTTTGCGGTGGCGCGGGCGGCGGCAAAATCGCGCGCGGGTATGGCGTTCACCGCGTGGTCGATCGCCTCGATGCGGGCGATGCAGCTTTCCAGCAGTTCAGAGGGGGCGAGACGCTTCTGCCCGATCAGGCGGCGGGCTTGGACGGCGGTGAGGTCGCAGGGTTCGGTCATGGGGACGCTTCGCGGTTGGTCAGGCGCCGGAGTGTAGGGGGCAGCGAGCGCGTGGCAAATGATTGCCGCGCCAATGTCGCGACCTGGCGCGACGAAGCCGGCCGCATCGACGTGACCGGGTGGTGGACGCGCTATGTCGAGGGCTGACAGCAGCCGCGTGAAAGATCGACTCTCCGTCAGATCGCACCGGCGCGCCGTATGTCATGGCCGGGCTTGACCCGGCCATAACCGATGCTTTGACGACAGCCACGCGACGAGTCGACGCGATCGGGCGCAATCTGCTATGCTTCATCAAGAAACGCGGCGGTCCAAGGAGACAATCGATGAACGACACGCAGACGCTGTCCCAGCGCGCCGATGCGCTCGAAGAGAAAATGAGCCAGGAACTCGACTATATTGTCATCAAGTCGCGGCTCTACAGCATGGCTGAAGGCGACATGGGCCCGGCGCCGAACGCCGCCAAACTGATGGCCGCGAACCCGAACGCGCGCGTGCTGATGGGCGACGATCCGCGGCTGCCGGCGATGCCGGAGAAGCCGACCCTGATCGATTTCTTCAAGTATCGCTTCGGGCCCGCCGCACATCTGCTGCAAAGCGCCAGGCACGCGGTCAATGCCGGGCTGCCGGAAAATATGGTGCTCGCCTGTTTGTTGCACGATATCTCGACGATCGGTTTCATCCGCGGCGATCATGGCTACTGGGGCGCGCAGCTCGTCGAGCCCTATGTCGATGAGGAAGTGACCTGGGCGATCCGCGCACACCAGGTGTTGCGCTTCTATCCCGACGAGTCGGTCGGCTACGACTATCCGCAATCCTACATCAAGGCATTCGGCGCCGATTACCGCCCCGATCCGTATGTCGAGGCAGACTACAAGCGGATGCGGAACCACAAATGGTACATGTCGGGCCGGATGATCACGGTGCACGATATCTATTCGTTCGACCCGGATGTGGTGGTAGAGCTCGAAGAATTCACCGACGTGATCGGCCGCAATTTCCGCCAGCCGGAACAAGGCCTCGGCTTCGACAACAGTCCCGTCGCGCATATGTGGCGGGCGATGATCCGGCCAGCGAAATATCTGTAGCTGCGTCTTCGGTATCACCTGCCAGCGTCATGGGGACGCCGGCCAGACCATCGGCCAACAGGTGGTGGAGAGCGCCACCCTGATCCTGTGCCCGGCCGGAAACACCGAGCCTGCCTCGTTGCGTTGGATGCGCACGCGATAGCGCTGTCCCGGCGCCAGCGGCGCTGGCGTCGCGTGTCCATCGCGATGCGTCAGGTTCAGTCTTCCGTAGCTGACCCGGAGTGACGCGGCGCCCGGATGCACATCGCACAGCCGGACGGCCAGGTTCTCGACGGGCCGGTCACCGGAAACGTTATGATCGCCAATCTCCGAGCGGTCCCTGCAATCCGAGACTTTTTACTTTGATGCAATCCCAGGGTATCCAGGCATCAAAGCCGCATGGCTCAAGCCACGCGCATGTCACCAGGGGGAGATAAGCATGTCGGTCATCGGCCCGTCACGTCAGCTTCGGCGCATGCAGTGGATTGCCATCATCCTTGTCACCGCGGCGATCGCCTTGAACTACATGGACCGCTCGACCCTGGCGATCGGCAACCTGAAGATCCGCCAGGAGTTTGGGATCAACGCGACCGCGATCGGCGCCCTGGGATCGGCCTGGGCGCTGACCTACGGGATTGCCCAACTGCCCTCCGGCTATCTGCTCGATCGGATCGGCCCGAAATTCCTGGTCGGGGCGGCAATGATCCTGTGGTCGCTGTGCCAAGCGGCGGGCGGGATAGCGAGCACCTACTTTCTCTTGATGCTGTCGCGCATCGGGCTCGGCGCAACCGAGGCGCCGTGCTTTCCGTCGGCCACGCGCTCGGTCAGCGACTGGTTCGATGTCAAGGACCGCGGCACGCCGAGCGGCGTCTATACCTCGGGGGCCTATATCGGCCCCACGCTCGCTCCGCCGATCCTGACCGGCCTGATGCTCGCCTTCAACTGGCGCGTGATGTTCATCGTGATGGGCCTGGCGGGGATCGCGGCTGCCGGTCTCTGGTTCCTGATCTACCGCGACCCGAGGGCGCAGGTGCTGGCACCGCACGATGAAGAGTATCTGCGGCCGAACCGCCAGGCCAAATCCGCGGTCTCGCTGCGCCAATGGACGTCGCTGTTCCGCTTTCGGGCGATGTGGGTCCTGATGCTCGGCGCATTTTGCACCGGCTACATCACTTGGATGTATCAGACCTGGCTGCCGGCCTATCTCGAGATGCAGCAGCACATCAGCATCGCCAAGACCGGGTTTCTGGCCTCGGTACCGCTGGTCTGTGCATTCTTCGGCGCGCTCTGCGGCGGCTACGTTTCGGACCGGCTGGTCAAACGCGGCATGGACCTGATCGCCAGCCGTCGCCTGCCGTTGATCCTCGGATTGCTCGGCTCGGCGGGGTTCACCGGGCTGGCCGCGATCGCCACCGGCGCCGGCGCGGCGATCGCGTGCATCGCCATATCGATGTTCTGCATGCAGTTCGGCATCACCTGCAAATGGATCCTGGTGACCGCGGTGACGCCGCAGGCCTATTGCGCGTCCGCCGCCAGCAACCAGAACTTCGCGGGATTCCTCGGCGGCACGCTGTCACCGATCCTGACCGGTTTCATCGTCGATGTGACTGGCTCGTTCGTGGTGGCATTGGCGATCGGTGCGGTCATTACCCTGGTCGGAGCGGCGCTGTTCCAGTTCGCGATGACAACGGTGATCGACGAGCAGGAGCTGGAGAAATATGCTCTTGCGCCGGCCTGATCGTGCGGGGACGGCGTCGCACGCGGCATCCTCGTCGAGGATCGGTAAAGGGGAGCAGGACGATGCACGCCACGCATCTGGTGATCGGCGGCGGCTCGGCTGGCTGCGTGATGGCAGCGCGGCTGTCGGAGGTGCCGGGGAACCACGTGGTTCTGTTGGAAGCCGGGCGCGACTATGCGCCGGACCAGACGCCGGAGGATATTCGCGACACCTACTCGGGCAGTGCGCTGATGAATCCCGGGTATTTTTGGCAGAGCCTGAAAGTTCGCCGCAGAGCAGATGCGGCGCCGGTCTATTACGAGCAAGGTCGCGTGCTGGGCGGCGGGTCGTCGGTCAACGGGCAGGTGGCGCTGCGCGGGGCGCCGCAGGATTATGACCACTGGAACGCGATCGGCGCGAAGGGGTGGGACTGGCAGTCGGTGCTGCCCTATTTCCGGCGGCTAGAAACCGATCTGGACTACACCGACCAGTTGCATGGTGCGCAAGGCCCCATCACCGTTCGCCGCATGCCGATGGAGCAGTGGGACGACTTCACACTGTCCGTTACCAAGGTGTGGAGCGAGCTTGGCTATCCCCTGCGCCCGGATATGAACGGCGAATTCGGCGAGGGCTACTCGCCGCTGCCGCTGTCCAATGATGGCAGCGCGCGACGTTCCACCGCGGTGGGATATCTGGATGCGGCAACAAGACGGCGCCCCAATCTGCAAATCCTCGGCGAAACGCAGGTGCGGCGGATCCTGTTTGCCAACGGCCGTGCCAGCGGGGCAGAGCTGCGCCGCAACGGCGCGGTCGAGACGATCCGTGCCGACAATGTCGTGGTTTCCGCCGGTGCGCTGCACACGCCGCGGCTGCTGATGCTGTCGGGCATCGGGCCGGGGGAACATCTGCGCCAGCATGGCATTACGGTGCAGTTGGATCGGCTTGGCGTCGGCGGCAATCTGATGGATCATCCGGCGATCCATATCTCCGGCTACCTGCCGCCGGTGGCGCGGCACAAGATGGTGCTGCGACGGAATTACACCTATCTGCGCTGGTCCTCCGGGCTGGCGGGCGTGCCGGAAGCGGACATGGTGATGATGGCCGTCTGCCGCTCCGCCTGGCACGCGATCGGCGTGCGGATCGGCACGCTGTCTTCCTATATCGGCCGCTCGTATTCGACCGGCGAGGTGCGGTTGGCCTCGCCCGATCCGGACGACGAGCCCTACGTCAACTTCAATTGGCTGAGCGATCGACGCGACCTGGACCGGATGATGGATGCGTTTCGTCGCATGGCGAGCATCCTGAGTCGCGATCCGGTGCCGCAGTACATGTCCAACCTGTTCGCGTCGAAGTTCTCCCAGCGGGTGCGCAACGTCAGCCAGAAGAATTTTCGCAACATGGTGCTGACGAACGTGGCGGCACTGATGATGGATTCGTCGGCCGGGCTGCGAAAACTCCTGTTCGACAAGGTGATCAGCGACTCCCGGCCGCTGCCGGAATTGCTCGCTGACCCTGCGGCGCTGGAGCGCCATGTGCGTGATAACGTGCAATCCGCCTGGCACGCCTCCTGCACCTGCCGGATGGGCGATCCGGCGGACGCGCGAACCGTGGTCGATCCCGGCGGCAAGGTCGTGGGCGCGGAGAACCTGTTCATCGCCGATGCGTCGGTGATGCCGGAGGTTTCGCGCACCAACACGAATATCCCCACCATCATGATCGCCGAGCGCATTGCGGAGGCGGTGCGCCAGCGCGCGATGGCGTGAGGCGGCTACGCGACCTTGGTCAGTTTCTGCAAGCTCCGCAGATTGGCTGGCCTGGGTTGGCCCGGAAACAACGACGGCCAGGACGCCACCGACACCTCGCCGACATAGATGTCGCCGCGGGAGTCGACAGCGATCCCGTGCGGCGACATGAACTGCCCGGGTGCCTGGCCGTGCGGGTTTTGCTCGGACCCAAGGCGTGTCAGCAGCTTGCCGGTGTTGGACAGGATGCTGATGCGCGGCCCCAGATTGGGAAAGCCGCGGTTGGAACCGAGATAGGGGCCGACCTCGCCGATGAAGCACAGCGGGCAGGTGCCGGTGGTCATGTGCAGGGCGCTCGGTCGATGCACGACATTGCTCCATGCGGTCTCGAATTTGCCGTTGCCGTCGAACACCTGGACGCGATGGTTCTCGCGGTCCGCGACATAGACCCAGCCGTCCGCATCGCAATGGATGTTGTGCGGCAGGTTGAATTCGCCCTCACCGATGCCGCATTTGCCCCAGGACGACAGGTATTTTCCGTCGGGCGTATATTTGTGGACCCGGGCATTGCCGTAGCCGTCGGTCACGTAGATCTCGCCTTTCGGCGACAGTGCGGTGTGCGTGCAGCGGCAGAACGGCTGCCCGCTCATGAACGGCGCCGGCTTGCCAGGCACGCCGAGCGTCATCAGCACCTTGCCGTCGAGCGTGCATTGCCGCACGCAATGGGCGCCGTCATCGGTGCAGAAGATCGTGTCGTCGGGCGCCATGTGCACGCCATGCGCGCGCGGAAACAGGCCTTCGCCCCAAGACCGCAGAAAATTGCCGTTCCGGTCGAACACGATCATCGGGTGTTCGCCGCGGTTGAACACATAGACATTGTCATTGCGATCGACCCCGACCGCGCCGACCTCGTGGAACGTCCATCCGTCGGGAAGTTTTCCCCAGCCTTCTTCGACGCGATATCGGTAGTCGCCGGTTCCCAGAATGACGGACATGTTGTTTCCCTCGTGATCGCAAGACTTGTTTGGGCAACCGTTCGGCTGGTCCGGGTAGACTGGTCCAGGGAATGATTCTCCCCCTCCCCTTGAGGGGAGGGGGAGACGTTGTGCCTGTATCGACCTGACCCGCCCCTTTCCGGCTATGCCAGCGCCAGCTCCTGATAGTCCTTCGCCGCCACATCGTCGCACCGCGCGCGATACGCCGGGGCGCTGCCGCTATAGCGCGCGATGATGCGGGTCTGCTTGCCCTCCACGTTGGTGTTGATGCCGGTCATCCATGAGTTGACCTCGTTGGACAGCAGCCCGACGCCCAGCGACTTGACGTGATCGGTCCAGGACGCCACCCCGGCTTCCGTCGCCTCCACGCGTGTCAGGTCATGGCCCCGCGCGTAGCGGATCAGGCCCGTCACCCACTCGACATTGTATTCGATGCTGCGTGGAATATTGCCCAGCGCCGTATGCGGTCCCATCACCATCATCATGTTGGGGAAGCCTTCGACCAGGACGCCGAGATAGGTCTGCGGCCCGTTCTTCCATTTGTCCTTCAGCCGCAGCCCGTCCACGCCGCGGATGTCGATCCGATCGAAGCTGCCGGTGATGGCATCGAAACCGGTCGCATAGATGATGATGTCGAACTCGTACTCGGCATCGCTGGTCTTGATGCCCTTCGGCGTGATGCGTTCGATCGGGGTTTCCTTGAGGTCCACCAGCAGGACGTTGGGCTGGTTGTAGACCTCGTAATATTTGGTCTCCAGCGGCACGCGGCGGGTACCGAATCCGTGGTTCTTGGGGATCAGCTTCTCGGCGACCGCCGGGTCCTTCACCCGCTGGCGGATCTTCCTGGCCACGAAATCGGTGATGGCTGCATTCGCCTTCCGGTCGGTCAGGATATCCCGGAAATTGCCCTGCCAGATGCCGAAACCGGGCTCGGCGTACAGCTTCTCGAAGAACGCCTCGCGCTCCTCCGGCGTCACCTCGAACGTGCCGCGTGGGTCCGGCGTGTGCAGGAAGCAGGCGAAGGTTTCCTGGCAGCGCTTGAACATTTCCGGGTAGCCGGCCTTGATCTTCGCCATCGCAGCCGCGTCGATCTTGCTGTTGTGCAGTGGCGCGCACCAATTCGGCGTGCGCTGGAACACGGTCAGGTGTCCGACCGTCTTCGCGACTTCCTGGATCGTCTGCACGCCGGTGGCGCCGGTGCCGATCACGGCCACGCGCTTGCCCTCGAAGCTCACCGGCTCATGCGGCCATCGGGCGGTGTGGAAGGATTCCCCCGCGAACGTATCCACGCCTTCGATGCGTGGCATGGTCGGCGCCGACAGCGGGCCGATGGCGGTGATCAGGAACCGCGACTGGAAGCGGCTGCCGTCTTCCAAGGTCACAACCCAGCTTCGAGGCGCCTCCATGTAGTGCGCCGCGCTGACGCGGCTGCGGAACTGGATGTCGCGCCGCAGATCGAACTTGTCGGCAACGTGGTTGAGGTAGCGCAGCGTCTCCGGCTGGGCGGCGAAATGCTCGGACCAGTTCCATTCCTCCAGCAGCTCCGGCGAAAACGAGTAGCTGTAGGAGTAGCTTTCGGAATCAAAGCGCGCGCCCGGATAACGGTTCCAGTACCAGGTGCCGCCGACGCCGGTGCCGGCCTCGAGCACCCGCACCCGCATGCCCAGTTCCCGCAAACGGTAGAGCTGGTACAGGCCCGAGATGCCCGCGCCGATGATGATGGCGTCGTATTCCGGATCCGGCGCCGCGCCGACCGGGTCCTGCGATTCGAGCGAGGCGGCCATCTGTCGTTGCTCCTGTATCCGGCGGTAGAAATCGGGTGTGTGTGCGTATTCCGGAGTTTGAAGCTGCCGCGCATGTCTGGCAACCGCGTCGCGCTGTTCCGCGTCGCGCTGTTCTGGAGCCCACGAGGCGGCGGAGACTGTTGCCGCGACGATCGCCGGCCGCACCGGCGCTTGGTGGCAGCAGGGAAACCGCATATCCTGGCCGCCGAAGAATTGGTCCGAAGGAACCGTCATGACTCCCCCCGATCGCCTGCGCGCCCTGTTGGCCGAACCCGGCTTTATCGTCATGCCCGCGGTGTGGGACGGCCTGAGCGCCAAACTCTCCGCGGCCGCCGGCTTCAAGACCGCCTTTCTGTCCGGCTCTTGCGTCGCGGCAAGCCGCCTGGGTGGGCCCGACCTCGATCTCATCTCCTTCGGCGAGATGTTCGATTCCTTCAACATGGTGCACGGCGCGGCGCCGGAGACGCTGATCCTGGCGGACGGCGATCATGGTTACGGCAACGCGATGAACGTGCAGCGCACGGTCCGCGCGTATGGCCGTGCGGGCGCCGCCGCGATCCTGATCGAGGACAAGATCACGCCGCGCGCCCTGACCGCTGCCGGCAAGCCGTGCCTGCCGCATGAGGAGGCGCGGATGAAAATTCGCGCGGCCGTGGAAGCAGCGAAGGACTCCGGCATCCTGATCCTGGCACGCACCGATTGCCGGCCGACTCAGGGTATCGACGAGGCGGTGAAGCGGATCGAAATGTATGTGCGCGAAGGTGCCGACATCCTGTTCCTCGATTCCCCTGCCGATGACGGGGAGATCGGGCGCGCGGTCGCGGCTGCCTCCGGGCGTCCGTCGTTTGCCGTGCTGTCCCCCGGGGCACCGCGAGCGACGCCGTCGCGCGCGCGGGCGGCTGCGCTCGGCTTCAAGATCGGCACCTATCCGACCGGCATGCTCTCGCCGGCGACGGCCGGAATAAAGGCCGGGCTGGCGGCGATGGTTGCCGGCGACGCGGAGGCGTCCAGCGCCCTGCCTCCGGCGGAGTTGCGGGCGACCCTGGGCTATCCGGATTACGATGCCCAAGCGAAACGCTTCATCGTTGGCGGGTAAGGCGGCGCACCGTTGTCGCGTGGTGACACCACGCAGCGCAGGACGTTGATGGGATTGGCGCCTGCCGGCGGCGCGGCTTGATCGGGAACCACGAACAGAGGGGGCGCGCGCCATGGACGACGTGTTGCTGGTGGAAACGCGTGGCGCGGTGCGGCTGCTGACGCTGAACCGCCCGGCGAAATTGAATGCGCTGAATGCCGACCTTGTCCACGCGCTCACCGATGCACTGCGCGCGGTGCAGGATGACAACGCGGTGTCCGTCGTCATCCTGGCCGGGGCCGGGCGGGCGTTCTGCGCCGGGGCCGACACGTCCGTGCCGCGCCCGCTGACCGCCGAGAACCGGCCGAACCTGATCAGGCACGGCGATGCGAACATCGCGCTGACCAAATTGCTCGCCCGGGTGGACAAGCCGATCATCGCGGCGGTGCACGGTTACGCGCTTGGCGCCGGGTGCGGCCTTGCGCTCGGCAGCGATCTGGTCGTTGCGGCGGAAAGCGCGCGGTTTGGCTATCCGGAACTGAAGGCCGGGCTGACGGCATCGACGGTGACCGCACACGCGGTGCACCTGATGGGCCGGAAGGTGGCATTCGAATTGCTGACATTGTGCGAGAACATGCTGCCGCAGCGCGCGTATGAACTTGGGATGGTCAACCGGGTTGTGCCTGACGACAGGCTGATCGATGAAGCGATGGCGATGGGCGAAAAACTGGCCGGGTGGAACCCGGAGTTCCTGTGGCAGACCAAACGAACGTTTCACCGCGCGGCGTCGCTGGAGCCGGAGCATGCGTTGGAGATGGCGCGCGACGTTGCAGTGATGATGGGGCGCTTGCCGAAGTAGGCTGCACTGAAGGCGGGCAGGGTACACCGGCCGGTTGACGGAGCCCTGCATCGCGCGAGACCGCGCCGGTCCGCCGGATCAGCTCCCGACTTGATTGCTTCTCGCAGCTGCGCACCGGCTGCTTCCCGCGTCATGGCCGGGCTTGACCAGGCCATCAATCGCGGCACCGGTGGCCCATAGATGGCCGGATTAAGCCCGGCCATGACGGGGGGACGTGGGGAGCGGACGATGCCGGACGGCAATGTTTCGGGCCGCCGGATTCGCCCGACTGTCGCGGTAGCCTCGCCATCATCCTGTGCGCCACCACATCCTCTCCACCACCACATTCTCTGCGCCGCCACATCCCCTGCGCCACCACATCCTCTGCGTCACCACGCGCGACCGGCCGCGCCATCCCGATGGGTCAGTACCCCAGCGCCAGCCCGTCCTTGCGCGGCTCCGATCCGCCTACCAGGCAGCCGCGGTCGCGGTCGATCCAGATCGCCTGGCCGCCGCCATGCGGACGCTCGACCAGCTCGGGGTCGTGGCCCATGCGGGTCAGCCGGTCCACCGCGTCGGACGGAATGCCGCGCTCGATTTGCAGCTTGCCCTTCAGCGGCAGCAGGCGGGGGAGATCAATCGCCTCCTGGATGTCCAGCCCGTATTCCAGCATGTTGGTCAGGAACCAGGAGTGGCCCATCGGCTGGTAGTGGCCGCCCATCACGCCGAACGGCATCACCGCCTGGCCGTCCTTCATCAGCATGCCGGGAATGATCGTGTGCATCGGCCGCTTGCGCGGGGCGATGCAGTTGGGATGGCCGCGCTCCAGCCGGAACCCGAACCCGCGGTTCTGCAACATGACGCCGGAGCGCTCGGCCAGGATGGCCGACCCGAAGCCCTCGAACAGCGAGTTGATGAAGCTGCACGCGTTGCCGTCGCGATCGACCACGCAGAGATAGACGGTGTCGCGATGCGGCGGCAGCAGCGTCTCGCCGGCCAGCGGCATCTGGCGCATCGCCTTGTCGTCGCGGATCAGCTTGCGCAGGCCGCCCAGATACTCCGGGCTCAGCAGCTTCTTTACCGGCACGTCCACCTGCGAGGGGTCGGCGACGAAGGCGTCGCGGTCGCGATAGCCGAGCCGCGCCGCCTCGACATGGCGGTGCGCGCGCAGCGTGCCCAGCGGCCCGTCCGGCGCCGTGTCCATCCCGCCCAGCATGCCCAGGATCATCAGCGCGACGATGCCCTGGCCGTTCGGCGGGCACTCGTACACATCATAGCCACGCCAATTCAGGCTGATCGGCTCGACGAACCCGGCGACCTCCAGGCCGGCGGCGAAATCCGCCTCGGTGTGCAGGCCGCCCTTCTCGCGCAGCGTCTTCACCATGTCGGCGGCGATCGGCCCCTCGTAGAACGCCTTCGCGCCATGCCGCGCCACCGCACGCAGCGTCTCGGCCAGCGCGGGGTGCTCGAACATGTCGCCCGGTTCCGGTGCCTTGCCGCCCGGCAGGAAGTGGAACGCGCCGTTCTTGCGTAGCTTGGCCTCCAGCCGCTTCCAGTCCCAGGCCACCTTGGGGGACACCGGCCAGCCGTCCGCGGCGAAGCGGATCGCCGGCTGGAGCAATTCCTCCAGGTCCTTGCGGCCATGCGTCTTCAGCAGCGTCTCCCAGGCGCTCAGCGCACCCGGCACGGTGACCGCGTGCGCCGAGGTGTTCTCGATCGCGCCAATCCCCGCCTTTTCGTACCAATCGATGGTCGCCGCTTCGGGGGACCGGCCGGAGCCGTTCAGTGCCACCACCTTGCCGGCGCCGGCCGGGGCATACAGGCAGAAGCAATCGCCGCCGATGCCGGTGGATTGCGGCTCGATCACGCACAGCACGGCGCAGGCCGCCACCGCGGCGTCCAGCGCATTGCCGCCGGCACGCAGCACGTCCAACGCGGTCAGCGTGGCCGCGGGCATCGACGTCGCCGCCATGCCATGCGTGGCGTAGACCGGGCTGCGGCCCGGCAGATGGTAGTCGCGCATGCTCTTTGCCTCGCTCCAGCCTGGGGTCGGGTTCCCCGGGCCAGGCCCGGGTACGGGCGCCAGTATGACCGCGCCGCTGACGGCTGGCCACCGGCATGGCATGATGCGGCAGACCGGCAGGGAGACCGAAATGGCGGACACCATCGGCTACAGCGATTTCGAGCGGGTGGAGATCCGCGTCGGCACGATCGTCGATGCGCAGCCCTTCCCGGAGGCACGCAAGCCGGCGGTCAAGCTGGTGATCGACTTCGGGCCGGAATTCGGCACGCGGCAGTCGTCGGCGCAGCTCACGGTGCATTACCGGCCGGACCGGCTCATCGGTCGGCAGGTCTGCGCCGTGGTCAATTTTCCACCCCGGCAGATCGGACCCTTCACCAGCGAGGTGCTGACCCTCGGCATGCCGGATGAGGATGGCGCGGTCGTGCTGATCAAGCCGGACTTCAAGGTGCCGAACGGGGGGAAACTGTTCTGAGCGGCGGCGCAAGCACGTTGCCACGCCGCCCGGAAGCGCCAGGACCACGTGTCATTGCGAGTTCCCCACCGGCCAGCGGCCGACCCGCCCTGGATGAAACTGCGAAGACTGTCGCCGAGAAGTCTCTCTGTTTCTTGCTAGAGCGAAGCGACGCAGCAGTCCCCGGCATGACGCAATGCGGCTTCCCAGGCGGGGATTGCTGCGTCGCTTCGCTCCTCGCAATGACACGCGGTCATGATGAATTCGCTCTGGACGGCATGATCTCCCGGGATTCGGTGGCGACCCGGGCATGTTGCGTGAACGACACGGATGACGGCATGAGCGGTGCGGCCAGGATGCAGGTTTCCGGGACGGCGCCGCGGACGCTGACGGGGGCAAAACTCTCAGGTAATGATGCCGCGCGGAAAGGCTTGGCCACTGCAAATCCGAACCGGGAAAAGCTGCTCTGAATGGCGACGCACTACTATACGGTGACCTGGGACCAGTTGCATCGCGACGCGCGCGCGCTTGCCTGGCGTCTGATGCAGGCCGGCCCGTTTACCGGTGTCGTCGCGGTGACGCGGGGCGGCCTGATCCCGGCCGCGGTCATCGCACGCGAACTGGATCTGCGGCTGGTCGAAACCGTATCGGTCCTGACCTATGCCGCCGGCGCCGGCACGCTGGCCGATGAGGAGCACCGCGGCCCGCCGGTGGTGGCCAAACCGCCGGCGGCGGCAGGCGACGGCACCGGGTTCCTGGTCGTCGATGACCTGGTGGATACCGGCGCCACGGCGCGCGTGGTGCGCGGTTTGCTGCCTCGGGCGCATTTCGCCTGCATCTATGCCAAGCCGGCGGCGCGCGACGTGGTGGACACGTTCGTGACCGAGGTGTCGCAGGATACCTGGATCCTGTTTCCGTGGGATACCGAGCTGCAATTCGTGACGCCGTTGGCCCACCGTGCCGGTATAGAGCCATGAGGGCCGGCCCGGCCGGGGCCACAACCCGGCGCATTCGCGACAAGCGGGGAAATCGCACCACAAAGTGAATTTCCGCTGGGACTCGCGGCCCGGGGTGCCTACATGTGCTGGCCGGCGCCGACTGTTTATCGGCCTTCCCGATACGATCAAATGGATGTTACAGCCCCGAAGAAGGGCGTATGGGTGCGCCGCCGGCGGGCCGGCCTGGGTTGCGACGGATGTGGAGAACAGGGTGTCCACCATGACTTGCCGGGCCTCCCGGCGTGGTGGATGGGTGCATACGGGAACATAGATGGACAAGACCTTTGCATATGCCTCGTTGATCGACGAGGAGCCGGAAGACGCGATCGCTTTCGCGAAGGATGATGGCGACCTGCCGGCCGCCGGCGAGGCCGATCCGATCCTGTCGGAGGAGGCCGAGGAGCTCGCGCTCGAGCCGGACGATAGCGGCCCCGAGCAGGCCGAGGACGCGGCAGAGCATGACGGGCCCGAGCCGCGGCAGCCGGCCGAGGCGAACCAAGGCAATCTGGGCGCGGCCGGCGGCACCACCCATGATCCGGTCCGCCTGTTCCTGCGCGACATCGGCAACACCGAATTGCTGTCGCGCGAGCAGGAGATCGCTCTGGCGCAGAGGCTGGAGGCGGGGGAGGCGGCGACGCTGGCGGCGCTGTGCGAGTGCCCGGCGACCTTCGCCGCGATCGCCGCCTGGCGCGATGCCCTGCAGGACGGGCGCATCAGCCTGCGCGATCTGGTCGAGCTCGATGCGCCGCCCGGCGCGACCGGGGCCCCGGTGCCCGACGAAGCGGCAGACCCCGCGCTGGAGGAAGGCTTGCGGCCGGAGATCCTGGCCCGGCTGGACGCCGTCCTTGCGGCCAACGGTGCGCTGCGCGCGGCGCGGCGCGACTCCGGTGAGACCTATCAGGTCCGGTTGCAGGCGATGGTCGGCGAGGTGCAGCGCCTCGGGCTGCGCCGCAGCCGGATCGACCCGCTGATCGGCGAGCTGAAGGCGGCGTCCGGTCGGCTGGTGGCACTTGACCGCGCGGCGCTTGGGCTGGCTCTGGCGGCCAGGGTGCAGCGGCCGGCGTTCGTGAAGGCGTGGGACGGCAGCGCGGCCTCGGTGGCGCGCGTCGAACGTCTGGCCGTCGCGGCGGACCGCAAGCCACTGCGCGCGGGGTTGGCTGGAATCCGCTCGGACATCGAGCAATTGGAAGATGAGACGGGTCTGCCGGTTGGCGAGTTGCGCCGCGTCCTGCACGACATCAGTCGCGGCGAGCGCGAGGCGCGGCACGCCAGGGACACCATGATGCAGTCCAACCTGCGGCTGGTCGTGCACATCGCCAAGCGCTACCGCAACCGTGGGTTGATGTTCGGCGACCTGATCCAGGAGGGCAACCTGGGCCTGATGCGCGCGGTGGAAAAATTCGACTGGCGGCGCGGGTTCAAGCTCTCGACCTATGCGAGCTGGTGGATCCGCCAGGCGATGACCCGGGCGATTGCCGACCAGGCGCCGACCATCCGGGTGCCGGTGCACATGAAGGAGACCGCCGGCCAGGTGCTGCGCGCCGGCCGCCGCATCGCGCAGCAGACCGGGCGCGAGCCAACGCTGGAGGAACTGGCGGCGCGGCTCAACCTGCCGCTGGACAAGGTGAAGACGGCGCGGGAGCTGGTGCGCGAGCCGGTCAGCCTGGCGATGCCGGTCGGCGAGGACGGTGACGCGCAGCTTGGCGACCTGGTCGAGGACCGCAACGCGGTGATGCCGTTCGAAGCCGCGGCGCGCACCGTGATGCGCGAGCGGGCGTCGCAGTTGCTGTCGGGGCTGACACCGCGCGAGGAACGCATCCTGCGCATGCGCTTCGGCATCGGCACGGATCGCGACCACACGCTGGAAGAGGTTGGCCGCCTGTTCAACGTGACGCGGGAGCGCATCCGGCAGATCGAGGCCAAGGCGCTCGGGAAGCTGCGTGCCAGCCTGGGCGGCGAGGCGTTGCGCGAGCTGCTGGAGAGTTGAGTCTTAGAGAACCTCTCCCGCTTCGCGGGAGAGGTTTTTTTTACCGCCCCACGAAGTTCGGCTTCCGCTTCTCCCGGAATGCCGCAACGCCTTCGTGGTGGTCCTCGGTCTGATCGAGCTGCGGCTGCACGAAGGCTTCGTAATCCAGGAAGTCGTCGTAGCTGGGGCCGCTGGCCATGTGGAACAGCTTCTTCGCCATGCCGAAGGCGAAGGTCGGCCCCGACGCCAGATCGGTCGCCAACTCTTCCGCCCGCGCCATCAGTTCCCCATCCTCCACGACGTGATTCACCAGCCCCAGTGACAATGCTTCCTGGGCCTCGACGAAGCGTGCGGTGAACACCAGTTCCTTGGCGCGCGCCAAGCCGATGCGACGCGTCAGGAACCAGATCGCGCCGCCGTCCGGCGCCAGGCCGATGCGGCGGAAGATTTGCGAGAACCGCGCGGTTTCCGAGGCGACGATCAGGTCGCAGGCCAGCGCGATGCTCCAGCCGATTCCCACCGTGGGGCCACGCACCGCGGCGATCACCGGCTTCTCGATCGCGTGCAGCGTGCGCAGGAAAGTGTGGCTGCCGCCCTGGAGCTTTTCGCGCTCCGACCGCAGCCCGCCGCGCTGCATGCGGCCGACATCGGCGCCGGTGCAGAACGCGCGGCCCTCGCCGGTGAGGATGATCGCACGCACGTCGTTATTGAATCGCAACGCGGCGAAATGCTCGCGCAGTTGCTGGCGCATCTCGATCGTCAGCGCGTTCAGCTTTTCCGGCCGGTTCAGCGTCACCTTCGCGACCGCCCCCTCGATGGTCAGATCGACCGACATTCGATGCCCTCCTCCGCCTTCGCATCGCATCCAAGCGTGTTGACGGGGCAGGGGCAAGGCGGCACGGTCGCTGCGTGCAGGGGAGGGAGGGGGAGCAAAAAATGGCACGGCCGTTCGAAGGCATCCGCATCATCGACATCACGCATGTGCTGGCTGGCCCGTTCGCGGCGTATCAGTTGGGCTTGCTCGGCGCCGACGTGATCAAGGTGGAGCACCCGGACGATCCCGATCAGAGCCGCGGTTCCGGCAGCGACAACGCGCTGAACCACGCGCATATGGGCACCGGCTTCCTCACCCAGGCGTCGAACAAGCGGTCGATCACGCTGGATCTGAAAACCGAAGCCGGCCGCGATATTTTGCGCAAGCTGGTGCGCACCGCCGACGTGCTGGTGGAGAACTACCGTCCCGGCGCGTTCGAGGCGCTTGGATTGGGCTATGAAGACCTGCGCAAGATCAATCCGAAGCTGATCTACGCGTCGTTTTCCGCGTTCGGCCAGGGCGGGCCGCGGCGCACGCACACCGCCTATGACCACGTGATCCAGTCCACTTCGGGCATCATGGCGATGACCGGTTCGCCGGAGGCGAATCCGATTAAGGTCGGGCCGCCGGTCGTCGATTACGCCACCGGCACGATGGGTGCCTTCGCGCTGTCCGCCGCGTTGTTCCAGCGCGAGCGCACCGGCGAGGGTCAGCGCATCGACATGGCGATGCTGGACGTGGCGATGATCCTGCAGGCCTCGCACCTGACCGGCTATCTGCGTAACGGCAAGCATCCGAAGCCGCATGGCAACAAGCAGCCACATGCGACGAACAGCGCGTACCAGACGAAGGACGGGCTGTTGATGATCGGGGCGTCGAACCTGCGCCAGCAGAAGCGGCTGTGGACGGTGCTGGAGCATCCCGAGATGATCAAGCGCAGCAACGACGAGCGCGACGCCGATCGCGCGCGCGAGGAAGCGTTGCTGGAGCAGATCATGCCGACCCGTACGGCAGCGGAATGGGAGGCGTATTTGCAGTCGCGTCACGTGCCGGCGGCGCGGGTGCGCACGATGGGCGAAGCAGTGGCCGATCCGCAGATCGCCTCGCGCGGCGTGCTGCATCGTTTCGATGGGGGCGCTCCAGGCGTGGACGGCGCGTTCGCGGTGCCGCTGGCAGCGTTCAAGTTCGCGCATGACGGGCCGCGCATCGACACGCCGCCGCCGGTGCTGGGGCAGCACAACGACGAGGTGTTGCGGGAGTTGGGCTACAGCGCCGCGGAGATCGGTGGGTTCCGTACGGCGGGGGTGATTTGAACCGCGGCTCGGCGTCATCTGCCTCACGCTGTGTCACGCCCCCCAACTGTCATTGCGAGGAGCGCAGCGACGAAGCAATCTCCTGCCTGATGAGCCGACGGATGCTTCCCGGTCGGGGGATTGCTTCGTCGCTGCGCTCCTCGCAATGACAGTGGGGGGGACAGTGGGGGTGGCACTGCTTCGCCCATGACACGCACGATTAAAGGAGACCATCATGCAGATCGGACGTCTCGGCGCCTGGTATTCGACGGACAAACTTGGCGGTCCGCAGCAGATCAAGCAGTTCGCCGCCACGGTGGAGCGGCTTGGCTATGACGTGCTGTGGTATCCGGAATCGCGCGGGTTCGAATCGCTGTCGGTGGCCGGCTTCATGCTGGGCAACACCACGAAGCTGAAGCTTGGCAGCTCGATCGCCAGCATCTATGCGCGCGACGCCTTCACCTCGCGGCGCGGCATGCTGACGCTGCACGCGCTGTACGGCGAGCGCTTCATTCTTGGGCTCGGCGTCAGCCATCCGCCGATGGTGGAAGGGCTGCGCGGCCATCATTACGAAAAGCCGGTGCCGGCCATGCGCGCCTATCTCGACGGCATCTGCAAGGGCGAGGCCGGCTCGGAGGACTGGCCGATCGTCATTGCCGCGCTCGGCCCGCTGATGTTGAAGCTGGCGGCGGAGAAGACACGCGGCGCAGTGCCGTACAACACCAATCCGCAGCACACGGCCGAGGCGGCGAAGATCCTTGGCCCGGGCAAGTGGCTGGCGATCGAACAGAAGGTGACGCTGGAGACCGATCCAGCGAAGGCGCGCGCGCTGGGGCGGAAGGAACTCGCGCGCTACATGACGCTCGATAACTACCGCAACAACTTCCTGCGCATCGGCTATACCGAGGCGGACCTGGCGAACGGCGGTTCCGATCGGTTCATCGATGCGATGGTGCTGTGGGGCGACGCCGACAAGGTCAAGCAGGGCCTGCGCGCGCATTTCGACGCCGGCGCGACGCACGTGGCGATCCAGCCGGTGCATCCCGACGGCGATGTCGCCGCACGCGATGCGATTCTGACGGCGCTGGCGGATACGTAACGCGGCGCCCGCCGGTTCCTGTCATTGCGAGGCGCGACGCGCCTCGCAATGACAGTGTGCTTTCAATACCCCAACGCGTGCAGAAAATAGTGGATCGCCTGCGCCATCAGCCCCGGCGTCTGGATCGCGGCGAAATGCCCTGAATTGATCTCGAGATACTCCGCGCCCGGAATCTGTTTCGCCAGCGGCTCAACCGCCGCGGGCGGACGCAGCTTGTCGTGCGTGCAACCGATCACCATGGTCGGGCACGCAATCCGTGGCAGTTCGCCGTTCAAATCCCCCGCGGCCAGCATGCGGTTGATCGCCGCGAAACTGTGCGGATCGTTGCACAGCCAGCGCGCGCGGAACTTGCGAAACTCCTCCGCGTTGTGCCGCACCTGCGGCGGATACGAATTCGCCAGGCTGCTCTCGACGATGCCGCGCATGCCCTTCGCCTCGGCCGCCGCGGCGCGATCCAGCGTCGCCTGCCGCCGATCCCCGCCAACCCCCAGCGCCGGACTGCTCACCACCAGCGCGCCGGCGCGCGCCGCATGACGGACCGCGAAATGAATTGCGATGCCGGCGCCGACCGCGGTGCCCGCCAACGCCACTTTCCCGCCGATGCCATAAGCATCCAGCAGCGCCGCGACATCGTCCGCCATGTCGTCCCACGTCACCGGGCCGCCGAGCTTCGCCGACAGCCCCGCGCCGCGCGTGTCGTAGCGCAGCACACGCCGCTCATTATTCAGCGCCGGCATGACCTGATCCCACGAGTCCAACGTGCCACCCATCTCATGCACCAGAACCAGCGTCGTCTTGCCACTGCCGGTCAGCTCGCAGCGCAGGCTGGTGCCGTTGACTTCGATCCAGTTCATGTCGAACGTCTCCTTCGCTCCCGCGCGCGAGCCT
>Ga0181530_10000599_pt1 | contig 46384 bp, 39 predicted proteins | sample PEATcosm2014_Bin_42_FD_119769 | JGI IMG/M metagenome (GOLD analysis project Ga0181530, IMG submission 119769) | Peatland microbial communities from MTU Mesocosm Facility, Houghton, MI, USA - PEATcosm2014_Bin10_60_metaG | ecosystem: Environmental > Terrestrial > Soil > Wetlands > Peat | place...
CTGCCCCACCTACCCCGCGTGCGGGGTCAGTCCGAACTCGGGTGTCATCGGGGCTAGAAGAATCAGGCTATTGCTGTGCTGTTCGATGGAGAGAGGATCCGTCGTTATCTGCAGAAGGGCAATGGTCGATCGTAACAAGCCGAGTAGCTATGAACGGCGGCGGCGGTGCGGCGGCCTGCGGTGACGTGGCGCTGTGGTGAGCAACAGGAGCGTGCAGTGGTGGCGTCATCATTTGGTCCGGCAGGAGTCGTTCCAGGACTGCTGGCCATCAGCGTCGTAGAGCGCGATGGCGAGGTCGTCCTGTTCGGCCGGAGTTGCCTCGTTCGGGGGGACGTTGATGAGCTGCGGCATGCCAGCCAGCACGGCCGCTTCGTTCCACGTCGCCTGGCTGAATTGGAAACCGCCCATGTACGTGCCCCCCGGCGAGACGGCGCCGTAATTGCCGCCTGACTCCGCCTGCAAGACGCATTGGAGGAAGGGAGGCAGCGACGGGTCGCCCGACGATGTGCTCGCGGCGCTCCCCTGTGCCGCCGTCGAGGTGGCGGAAGGCGCAGGTTGAGTGGTGCTCGTTGGGGTTCGGCTCGCCGTCGGCGACGTGGGCGAAGCAGCCGCGGCCTGTGCCGCTCGGACCGCGGCGGCGGCGGCGGCGGCCTGTGCCGCCTGTTGTTGGGCCACGGCAACGGCGAGCTGGCCCGTGATCTCGGACTGCTTGGACGCGAGCTGAATCTCGGTCTGGCGCGCGGCGTTGGCCACCGTTGCCTCCTGGTTGGTGGTCGCTTGGTCCCGTGCCTCTTGTTGCTCGAGCGTGGCGCGTTCGGCACGCAACCCGTTCTCATCGATATGAAGGGCGTCGATGGTAAGGGCGATATCACCACTTGCTACTTCTTCGTACTCCTCTCTCGTAGGTGTTTCCTTTGCGTTCTCGAACAGCGCCACGGTCCCGTTGACCTCCGGATCCAAGTTGACGTAGGCCGACACCGCTTCAGATTGAAGTCGCTTACGATCGCCGCTCACCCGACTGGTGTCGGCTTGGATCTGGTCCTCACTGGATCCGAGCTCGCCCTCGTCGCGTTGGACCTTGGCGATATCGACGTCGTACTGCTGTTGGTAAGTGCCGATCTGGAGCTGCTCCAGCACGAGATCCTGGGCGATCTGGGTCGCCTGCGTTTTGAGATTGGAGACTTGATCGGCCGCGACGGGTCCCGGAGGCACGACCACCGTTGCGGTGATCGCGGACACGAGTGACAGGCCCACCATCCCCGCTCCAACACCGACGAGCCTCTGCACTCGGCATCGGAGACCTGGCTTCGTCGTCGCGCACGCCCGCATTTTGCGAGCTTACGGCAGTGACGCACTATTCGCATGGGTTGACCACCCGTCCCACGCTCCTGATGCCGCGCTTCTCCACACGCCCAAAAGTGGATTCGAACTGCCCCACTGTCCGGCAAATGGGGACACCCGAAGTCGAATCGAATGCTCGCTCCTCGTCAGTTGGATTCCGGGCGAATTGGAGCGTGACGGCATAGCCACAGTTGCGCCAAAGCAACGAGGAGCATCAGGACACCTGTCACCTCCGCCGCCACGAACACCCTTCGACAGTCCCGATAGCAAGCCATGCGATGCCACAGAGCGCGAATACCGCAGCAACCCGGAGCAACCAGACCCTCTGCCGTGCGGACAAAGGAGCTGGATTCAAGGGCACGGCGCGGTCGGCTGAAGACGTCGGTCGCGTTCGACGGGGTGACGTTCGATTTGCTGCCTAACGTGTAGCCACCGGAACGTACTCAGCCCGATTCAGATGAACCCGGCTGAACGCAGTACAGGACCTGACCTCGGCGGACGTACTGCCGTGAACGGCTATATATCCCAGTCAGCGGAACCCAAGGTGCCGGGATCGAGACCCGGGCGGCCCACCGGAGATTCACATCTCTACAAACGCCTGCCCCAACGTCCTCGAGGGTCGTCGCGTCGCCCGCTTCCGTCCGGGCCGGGGCGGCGGGTCGACGACCCGGGCGTCGCGTTCGTGCCGGGTATCGAGCTGCGTCAGTCCAGTTCCGACAACGCCGCTGTGGCTCGCCGGGCGATGCTGGCGTAGCCTCGGCTCACGGCTGCGACGTGGGCTTGCGTCAGGAGATCGCGGGCTCGTTCGAGATCGCCTGGGCCGCCGCGGGCTGAGTGCATGCGGCCCCACCGCAGGTGGGTGACGGCGGCAGCGAACTCCATCTGACCCCTGGCGTTGAGCTCGGCTGCCTTGGCGAAGTGGTTCTCGGCCTGATCGTAGAGGCCGAGCACCGACTCCAGGCTGCCGCAGTAGTACGCCACCGGGCTTCCGGCCGTCGCCCCTATGAAGAGAACCTGGTCGTCGAAGGGCGCAAGCAGATCGAGGAGCAGGCGAGCCGGTGCCTCGGCGCGCAGCTCGGTGGCAACGTCGGCGTATGAGGCCACCGCGAAGATCCACACGACGTCGTAGGGCAATGAGGTCAGGTCCGCGGCCGCAGCGTCGAGCATCTCGCGAGCCGTCTCGAAGTTGCCGGCTTCCATATGTCCTTCGGCCAGCGTCGCACGGAACACCGGTAGTGCTGGGTTCTCGGCAGCGATCTGCTCAATCAACGGGACGAGTTCGCCGTAGCGCCCCTGTTGGCGGCGGACGCCGATCATCTCGGCTCCGTAGAAGCCGAAGGCATCGGGCTGTCCGCTCTCCGTGCCGATCTCCAACGCAGCCGTGGCGAGCTGTTCGGCTCGATCGGGATCCCCGGACAGGAGCGCATCGGCGGCATCGTTGAATAGGGTGACCCACATCATCGTAGGCTGGCGGAGTCCCGTGATCACGGCGCGCATGGTTGCGAGGCACCGACGCGCCATCTCGAAGTCACCGGCTTGCACTGCGGCCAACCGGCTGTAGGCGCCGGTCCAGAAGAGCAGGTCGGGGTCCCCCAAGAGCTCCGACAGCTTCAGAGCTTCCTTTGCGTCGACCATCCGCTCGTCGAGGGTGGAAGGGACCTGGAGCGGATCGCAGACCAAGTTGAGGGTGCGGATGACGGTGTCCGGATCCCCCAGCCGCCGCGCCATCGCCCTGGCAGAGTCGGCCAATTCCTGGCGGCGGTCCAGCGTCGTGCCCAAGGCGAGCTCGCTGCACAGCGTGGCCGTGAGGAGCGCCCGCTCGCGTCTGTCGTCATCGCCCAGGGCATCGAGCGCGGATTCCAGCACAGCGACCTTGTCGGCGTCGATGACCCCGATCGAACTGAAGAAGCCGCGGCTGTTCCCCAACGCGGCGGCCACCAGGCGGTCCGTTGCGTCGAGCTTTTGGGCTCGGTGTGCGGCGTCGAGGAACGTCTCGCGGGAGCCGGGCAACCCGGCCTGGCGTTGTGCCTCGCCCAAGGCCAGACGCAGGTCACAGCCGACCAGGGGGTCGTTCTCCGGCGCCATCTCCGCGAGGTGGAGTGCCCGCGAGAAGTACCGCACCGCGTCGTCGGGGGCCAGGGCAGCCAAGGCGGCCTCGCCTGCCTGCCGGGCATAGCCGATGGCCTTGGTCGCGTTGGCGGGTTGGCTGGCGCTGAGCCAGTGGTGCGCCAGCTCACCCACCCGCACCCCCGGCCTTTGTCCGACGGTCGCCTCGATGGCCTCGGCCACGTGCCGATGGGCCTGGGTTCGCCGGACCCTCGGCAGGCCCTGGTACAACGTGTGCTGCGTCAAAGCGTGCGAGAAGCTGTAGCGCCCCGATACCTCAGGAACCTCGCGTACGAGGGCGGCGCCGGAGGCTGCGTCGAGGAGGTCGAGCAACTCCTCCTGGTCGAGGTCGGTCACGGCGTCGAGCAGGTCGAAGTCGAAGTCCCGTCCGATGACCGCTGCCATGGAAAGGACCCGACCAGCTTGTGCACCGAGCCGGCCGACGCGGGCGGAGATGACTTCTCGCACACTGTTGGGCAGCACCATCTCGGACATTTCCCGTGCCGCCGTCCAACGGCCACGATCGTCCTGGTAGATGGCGCCGGTCTCCATGAGACTCCGCAACACCTCTCCGACGAAGAACGGGTTGCCCTCGGTCTCGAGGCAGAGCGCATGGGCGAGATCCGTTGCGGTCTCCTCGAGGCGTTGCCCGGCGGCAGCCTCCATGAACGCGAGCACCCCGGCGTCATCGAAGCCCTTCAGGTCGATCCGGCTGATACCTGGTTCGCGTTGCAGGGCACCGAGGAGATCGCGGAGCGGGTTGGAAGGCGAGAGCTCGGTGTCCCGAAACGTCCCGAGCACGAACAGCCGTGCCGACTCGACGGTGATGACCACATGACGCAGGAGTCGCAGGCTTTGACTGTCCGACCATTGCATGTCGTCGAGCACGAGCACGATTGGTTGGAGCGTGGAGGCGGCCGTCAGAAGGCCCACCACCGCCCCGTAGAGGAGGTAGCGCTCTGTGTCGGGATCCGTCCTCGTCGGTGCCGGTACTGCCCCCAGTCGTTGACCGAGCGCGGGGACCATCGATGCGATGTTGCCGCCGTGGACCTCGACGTGGGTTCGAAGCACGTGCTCGGGCGCATGCGCCACGTAATGGTTCAACGCCTCGGCGAAGGGCGAGTATGACGCGCTGACGTCTTCCTGGCAACGTCCCAGGAGCACGCAGGCGCCCTCCTTGGCGCCGCGCCGGGCCGCCTCGGCGACCAGTGTCGTCTTCCCGACACCGGCGTCACCCGAGACGAGGACCACGGCACGCCCTTCTCCGGCTGCCGCTCTCTTGTAGGCGTCGGTCAGCATTGCCGCCTCGGTCTCGCGGGCGACGACTCCGGTGATTGGCACGTGCGTCAGGCGCGCCGGGAGCGGTACGCCGTTCTCGGCGGCACCTTCATCGAGCGGTTCCCAACGGACGTCGAGAACGCCCACGGGCTCTGGGAGGCCCTTCAACTCGAGCGCACCGAGCCGCTCGAAGAGGTAGGGGCCACGACGGCCGCCCATCACCCGGACGGCATCCGTGGCCAGGATCTGGCCGGCATGGGCGTGGGCACAGAGCCGAGCCGCCTCTATCACCGGGTCGCCGTAGTAGTCATCGGACTCCATCGTCGCCTCTCCGCCGCTGAGTCCTATTCGCAACCCCAGCTGATGGCGGGCGCCGACGTTGTCACGGTGGACGGCTTGCTGCATCGCCACGGCGCACGACAGGGCGGCAGAGGTGCTGCGGAACACGACCATGACCCCGTCGCCGAGGCCTTTCACCTCGACCCCTCCGGAGCCGGCAATGGCTCGACGCAGCAGCGAAAAGTGGGCCCGGAGCAGCTCGTCCGCGGCGTCAGGACTGATCGCGTAGCTGATCTCGGTCGAGCCGACCAGGTCTGTGAATAGGACCGTGATGGTCTCGGTGACCGCCAAGGCTCCCTCCTCCGGTTCTGCCCTACCGCGCCAGGGTAGACGCTTCGCAACCGGAGATGCGCCGAGACGGAAGCCGATGTGGGCGATCGTGACTCCCGTGGAGTCCATCGCGGGCGCCCGGCCCAACCACGCCCGGACCGTACGCCGCGGCTGGGCCTTCGATCCAGAATCTTCTCGGAGATGTGAGAGCAGAACAGATCGGGGTTGTCCGACGGACCTACCGGGAAGGTGAGCGCAAGAGGACTATGGACCGGGGGCCGACGGCGACCGTCGGGCCGGTGGCGATCGAGCTCGGTGGGAGTGTGGCGTTGGGGTCGGAGGTATCGAGCTCTTTGTGCCACCTCTGGCCGGGGCGGGTCGGCGGGACGACGAACGTGAAGGGCTCCCACCAGGAGTTGACCAGGAAGAGGAAGTCGTCGTCGACAAGGAGACTGCCGTCCTCGGCACGGTCGGGATCGTCGGCGCCGTCCAGGTAGAGGATGAGGCAGCGCGCGTTCGGGTCGAACCAGTCGGCCGGGGTCATGGCCACGCCTTCGGGCGTGAACCAGCTCAGCTCGACAGCCTCGGCGCCCGCCAGGAAGCGCCGGCGTCGGAAGACCGGGTGTGCCGCTCTCAGTGCGATCAGCCGCTTCGTGAACGCGAGGAGGTCCGCGTCCACGCGCGACCAGTCGAACCACGTGATCGGGTTGTCCTGGCAGTAGGCGTTGTTGTTGCCCTGCTGGGTGCGCCCCAGCTCGTCGCCGCCGAGGAGGAGTGGGATGCCGAAGGACAACAGCAGCGTCGTGAGCATGGCGCGGCGTTGGCGGGCCCGTAGGAGGAGGGCATCGGGGTCGGACGTGGGGCCCTCCACCCCGCAGTTCCACGAGCGATTGTCGTCGCTCCCGTCCCGGTTGCCCTCACCGTTGGCCTCGTTGTGCTTGGAGTCGTAGGAGACGAGGTCGGTGAGGGTGAAGCCGTCGTGGACGGTGATCAGGTTGACCGAGGCGGTCGGGCGGCGGCCTCGGCCGGCGAAGAGGTCAGCCGATCCGGTGAGCCGCTCTGCGAAGTCGCCCAGCAGCCCGTCGCGGCTGCGCCAGAAGTCTCGCATCGTGTCGCGGTACTTGCCGTTCCATTCCCGCCACAGCGGCGGGAACCGTCCCAGGTCGTAGCTGTCGGTCTGCCCGACGTCCCACGGTTCGGCGAACAGCTTCGCCTGGCCGACCACCGGGTCCTGCGAGACGAGATCGAAGAAGGCCGACACCTGGTCGAAGCCCCCCTCCTGCCGGGCGAGTGTTGCCGCCAGGTCGAAACGGAAGCCGTCGACATGCATCTCGGTCGACCAATAGCGCAGTGAGTCCATGATGAGCCGCAGTGCCGTCGGGTCACCGGCGTTGACCGTGTTGCCGCAGCCGGTGGTGTCGACGTAGAGGCGCCGGTCCCCGGGTTCGAGGCGGTAGTACGCGGGGTTGTCCAGGCCGCGGAAGCACAGCGTCGGGCCCCGGTGGTCCGCCTCGGCTGTGTGGTTGAAGACCACGTCGAGGATGACTTCCAACCCCGCACCGTGGAGGGCGTCGACCATGCGCTTGAACTCGGCCACCTGGCCACCTGCCCGGCCGGCGCGCACCTCCGCCGAGTAGCCGTCGTGCGGCGCGAAGTAGCCGATGCTGTTGTAGCCCCAGTAGTTCGTCAGCCCGCGGTCGAGCAGGAACGGCTCGGGGACGTTCTGGTGCACCGGGAGCAGCTCCACCGCCGTGATCCCGAGGTCGACCAGGTGGGCGAGTGCCGCCTCGTGACCGAGCCCCGCGTAGGTGCCGCGCAGTTCGGGCGGGATGTCGGGGTGGCTCATGGAGAAGCCTTTCACGTGGGTCTCGTAGACCACCGTGTCGGCGTAGCGGTGGCGCGGGCGCGCCTGGTCGCCCCAGGGGTGGGCCGGGTCGACGACGAGGCTGCGGGGCACGTGCCCGGCCGAGTCGAGCTCGCTCGGTCGGTCCGGGTCGTCCACGGCATGGCCGAGGACCTCGGGGCCGAAGCGGACTGTGCCCGTTGTGGCTCGGGCGTAAGGATCGAGCAGCAGCTTGGCCGGGTTGCAGCGGACCCCGTTGGCGGGGTCGTACGGGCCCGTCGCCCTGTAGCCGTAGGCCTGCCCCGGTCCGACACCGGGCACGAGAGCGTGCCACACGCCGGCGTCGCGCTCGAGTAGCGGTACCTGCGTCTCGGCACCCGAGGGGTCGAAGAGGCAGAGCAGGATCCCCTCGGCGACGCTCGATTCGACGGCGAAGTTGGTGCCGTCGCCGACCGCCGTCGCCCCGAGGGGGAACTGGCTCCCCGGCCTCGTGCCCGGCGGTTGGGAGTCCGGCGCGCTCACCGGGGCGCCACCCGGCTCTGGACGTCCCCCACGACGCCCCCGATCGATTCGACAGCGCCGTGGGAGCGCAAGATGGCGTCGGCCACGATCCCGGTCCACCCGGTCTGGTGCGACGCGCCGAGCCCGGCACCGTTCTCGCCGAAGTACTCGTTGAACAACAGGTTGTCCTTCCAGGCCGGGTCGTGCTGGAACTTGTCGGCGCCTCCGAAACAGGGCCGGCGCCCGTTGGGTCCCCCCAAGAAGATGGAGACCATGCGATGGCGCAGGACGTCCTCGCTGTGGTTGGCCTGGGCCCCGGTGGGGCCGAACATTCGCTCCTTCAGGATGGGGTCGCGACCGTTCCACAGCGCGAGCGCGAGACACAGACGTTGCTCGACGTCGCAGAACCCGGCCATCCCGTCCTCGCCCCACCGGTAGGGGCGCGAGCGGGCGTGGTCATGGGGCAGGTAGCCCCAGGCGCCCCCCTCCGCGCTGTAGTCCTCCCGGACCGTGCCCCACTGGCGCTCGCTCACGTAGGGGCCCCACTGGTAGCACTCCCCGGATTGGCGCAAGCCGTCCTCGAGCTTTCCGAAGCTCTTCACCCGCTCGGATTCGGCTCCCATGGAGTGCGCCCTCCCTTCGGCTCTTTCGTACCACTCCCGCCTGTGTCACGCAGCAGCCGGCGCGGGCGCGCACCACAGAGGACGGCTCAAATGCCGGCCGACCTCGGCCGTGGTCCACCCCGCCGTCACGCAGGACACGTGGCGGTCACGCGGCTGCCCGCCCGCGCCGGAGTGCTCCCAGGAATCCGGAGTGCTCCCAGGAATGGGGTCTTCGAGCTCGTGCTGGCGTCGAGCATCGGGCGTTCCGGTTGTCGCATGGGTCACCGATGCCAGGTCACAGAGGTAGCGACCCTCACCGGGTCGTGCTCAGCCCGCGAGCGTCAATCGACGATCACCACGTTGCGACCCATCGTCGCACGCGATTCCATTGCGCCGACGATCTCGGGTAGCGCCGAAAATGACGAAGTCGAACCTGCGATCGGACGAATCGTCCCTGCCGCGATCATTCTCAAGAGGTCCTCGTGGAGCCGTGCGCCGTCGGCGTGCGACGGGAAGTTCAATCCGGTCGCGCGTTTGAATTCGAGTGAATCCTCCGTGTACGCGTGGCAGACGCCAACGAGCGAAAAGTTGCCGAACAACACCGGCCGCGGCACGATGCCCTCGTCTTCGGCCTCGATCCCCGACGCGAAGCCGACGAGCAGATGGCGGCCCCCGAATGCCATGCACCGGAACGTTTCAATGGTCGTCGCTCCACCGACGCTATCGAAGGCCACGTCGACGCCTCGCCCACCGGTGGCATCGAGGACTCGCGCGACGAAGTCATCACTGCGATAGTCGATTGCGATGTCAGCGCCGAGTTCCGTGGCGAACCTGAGCTTGTGCGGTCCCCCAGCAGTGGCTATCACCCTGGCCCCGCGTGCCCGAGCGAGTTGCACAGCGGCCGACCGCGCACCCCCGGCAGCGGCGTGCACGAGCACGGTGTCGTCGGCCGACAGGTGGGCGCGTTCGTACAGGGCGAGAGAGGCGACATGAAACGGCATGTACACCGACGCTGCGGTTGCGGTGTCCATGTCGTCGGGCATCGGGAAGGTCATCGCGACGGGGGCAACCGCTACTTCCGCGTATCCGCCGAAGGCACCGGAGGGAATCGCGCAGACGCGTGTTCCGATCAGCGCCCCACCCCCATCGCCTGCCGCACGCACGCGGCCGAGAACCTCCATCCCGGGGATGTACGGAGGCTCGACTCGCACCGTCTGGTACCGGCCGCGGATTCCGTCGATGTCGTTGAAATTGATCGTGATCGCCTCCACCGCGATCTGGACTTCGCCTGGTCCCGGCTCGGGTGGATCGACCTCATCGAACCGGAGCACGTCGGTCGGTACACCGAATTCGTGAACTCGCCACGCTCTCATGTGGCGCTCTCCTCTCGATTGCTCATGCAACTGTGCACGTCCCCGCGGTCAGTGCAACGATTCACAACAGCGCACCCGCGATGGGGTTTGCAGCCTCCTCGCTTCAGGGTACAGGGGCTCGTCGCCACGGTGCGGAGCGAACGAAACTCGTCACGACCGCACGCGAATGCGAGTGCTCTTGGAACGGCGCCCGCTCTCGCCTCGCTCGGAGGTGTTCGGGCGTCGTCGGTCCGCTCAGTGCGCGCCGCCTTCCGCCCCCAGTTCGAGTGATCGTGCGGCGTACTCCGCCGGTGCGTGTTGCCGGCCGGGGTGCACGTCGATGAGGAGTCCCGCCAAGAGCGCAGCCAGCACGAAGATCCCGGCCGCCCATGCACTCGCCGTCGCGTAGCCGTGCACGGTGGCACGAGCGATCTCGTCCCCGATATGCCGGTGCGATGCCAGGTAGGTGGCCGTCGCCGCGGCCGCGATCGTGTTGAGCAGGGCGGTCCCGATGGATGCCCCGATCTGCTGTGACGTGTTGGTCATGGCCGACGTCACGCCCACATCGGACGGATCGGCGTTCTGTGTCGCCGTGCTGATGCACGGCACGATTGCGATCCCGAGCCCGAAGCCCAGAAGGAGCTCGGTCGGCAGCACGTGCGTCACGTAGGACGCATCGGGGGTCAGCCTGGTGAAGAGCGCGACGCCGATCGCGGCCAGCAGCAGCCCGGGCACGACCAGCACCCGGGTGGGCACCCGGGGCATGAGGCGACTGGCGATCTGCGTGGCGGCCAGCGCGTTGAGTGCCATGAGGGGGAGGAAGGCCACCCCCGTCTTGAGCGGCGAGTAGTGGTCGATCGTCTGGAGGAGGTAGGTGAGGAAGAGGAAGGTGCCGAACATCCCGGTGACCGCCAGCATGATCGTCAGGTAGGAGCCCGCTCGGTTGCGGTTCTTCACGATGCGCAGGGGGAGGAGAGGGTTCGGCCCCTTGCTCTGCCAGTACACGAAGGCACCGAGGAGCACGACCGAGGCCAGACGGGGAGCGATGACACCCGTGGCGCCCGACCAGTCGGCGCCCGCCTCCCCCAGCCCGTAGACCAGGGTCACCAGGCCGCCGCAGCCGAGGACGACGCCGAGCACGTCCAGCCGCACGCCGGGGTTGCCGTGGCGATCCGGGATCATCGTCAAAGCGCCGAGTGCGACCAATGCCGCAATGGGCAGGTTGACGTAGAGGCACCAGCGCCAGTCGACGTACTGCGTCAGGAAGCCGCCGAGAATGAGGCCGAAGGCGGATCCGGCGATGGCGATCGTGGCGTAAGTCCCGAACGCCCGGCCCCGCTCCTGCGGCCTGTTGAAGGTGGAGGTCAGGATCGAGAGCACGGACGGAGCCAGCAGGGCGCCGAACAACCCCTGTAGGCCGCGCGCGCCGATCAGCATCAGCGTGGTCTGGGCCGCGCCCCCGACGGCCGAGGCCAGGGCGAAGCCCACGACCCCGGTCACCAGTGTCCGCTTCGGCCCGAACATGTCGCTGATGCGCCCGCCCAGTAGGAGGAACCCGCCGAAGGCGAGGGTGTAGGCGGTCACCACCCACTGGCGGTCGGTGTAGGAGAACCCCAGGGAATTCTGGGCCGACGGCAGGGCGATGATCATGATCGTGGTATCGAGCACGACCATCAGCTGCGCGCCGGCGATCACCACCAGAATCCACCAGTGCGCCCTCGTCGGGCCCTCGGACGCGGTGCCCGCGTCGGTCTCGCGGAGCGTCGTCACCGGCAGCTCCGCTCCCTCTCGCCCCGCGCCGCGCGTACGGGGGGCGGGGCGAGGATCCCGTCGACCTGGCTCTGGCGGAGGGGACGGTGGCCCAGCGCGACGTCTGCCGGCCGCATCCCCGCTATCAGGACCTCGAGGTGCCGCCTCCATGCGTCGGGGCCGTCGGCCCGAGTGGTCTCGAGGACTCCTCGGATCGGCCACATCACCAGGTTGATGTCGGTGCTCGTGAGATCGGACCGAACGCGGTTGTGGGCCTGCGCGTCCGCGAGCAGACCGCCGATCAGCGTGCGGGCGGTCTGCACGAGGTGATGGTCGGTGTGCCAGAGCTTGGGGAGGCAGCCCAGGTGCTCGGCCTGGTACGCGCTCGATGCCTCGAGGAAGTGCTCGAGGCCCGAGCCGTCCGGCGAGGCCACGGCATCCCGGGCCATCGCCATCGTCGCCGCGAGGACCTCCGAGACCAGCATCTCGATCAGGGCCTCCTTCGAGGGGAACCGCCGGTACCGCGTGCCCATCCCGACGCCGGCGACCCGTGCCACGTCGGCCACGCTGGCGTCGAGGCCCTTGTCCTCGAACACCTGACCCGCAGCCTCGAGCAGGCGCTGACGGTTCTTGACCGCGTGGCTGCGGAGGGGCCGGTGCCGTGTGGTCGGGGCGGGGCGTCGCCCTTGTCCAGGCGGGCCGTATCCGGAGAGATCTCTCCGTTTAGAGTACGGCGACGCGGAGCGCCGAGTCCACTTGGCACGACGTGCGAGGTCGGGCGCGGGCGATCCTTGGCATGATCACCGGGGTGATCACGATGTCGGTCGAGCAGTTCGAGGCGCTAGTGGCCGATGCCCTCGACGAGATCCCACCGGGGCTCCGCGCCGCCATGGAGAACGTCGCGGTCCTGGTCGACGACACCAGCCCGCCCGGGGGGCTGTTCGGTCTGTACGAGGGGGTGCCCCTCACGAGCCGGGGCAACTACTCGTCCACCATGCCGGACCGGATCACGATCTTCATGGCGACGATCTGCCACGCGGCGCACAGCAGCCAGGACGTGGTGGCGCTGGTGCGCAAGACGGTGATCCACGAGGTCGGGCATCACTTCGGCATCGGCGAGGCGCGGCTGCGCGATCTGGGCTGGGCGTAGGAGGCGGCGGACGCGCGCCGGCCGATAACGTCACCTCGGCATGAGCGGTGAGCAGTCGCCGGCGGTGGAAGAGGCCCGGGCGATCCTCGACGCGCGCAGAGAGCTCTACGGCGATTCGGATCCGGCGACGCTCCGTGCCATGACGCAGCTCGCCGCGGTCCTGCGCGACGTCGGGGAGTACCGCGAGGCGGAGACCCTCTTGAGGAGCTCGATCTCCATCCAGAATCGCTCCGACGTCAGGGATCAGGCCGGGCTCACCCACACCGAGTTCAGCCTGGCCATCGTCCTCGATCGTCTCGGTGAGAACGACGCGGCGCGGCGCCTCTGGGGGCACGTCCTCGAGGCCTCCGACCGCGACAACGGGCCCGAGAGCGATCTGTCCGTCCGGGCGGCCATCAATTACGCCATCAGCCTTCGAAAGGTCGGTCGCTACGGCGACGAGTTCCCGCTCCGGGTGCGCATCCTCGACGCAACCAGGAGGGCTAAGGGACCCGAGCACGTCGACACCTGCCGCGCCATGATCGACCTGGCGCAGACGCACCGCAACCTCGGCAACCACGAGATGGCTCTCGGCCTCTTCACCGAGGCGCTGGCGGGCCTGGAACGCAACGGGCTCGACCAGAGGACGCTTCTCTACCAGAAGTGGGCCATCGCATCCGAATTGGTCGCCCTCAAGCGGCCGAAGGAAGCGTCGAGGATGTTCGACGAAGTCGTTGCCGGTGCCGTCGAACACCTCCCTCCGGATGACCCGCTCCGCAGGAGTGCCGTCAGGCAGAGGCGTGCCTACCGGTTCCTGGGCAGGTTCTCCAGGGAGAAGAAGCCCAAGGCGAAGGATGCGCCGGACACCGTGGTGTGAGCGGGGCGCCGCGCCCGCCCTCTCGGCCCGGGGCGAACCGACGGGACTTCGCCCGGGCGCTCATTCGTCGAAGGGCTGGTCGATCGGCACCGCCCGGACGTGGAAGCCCGTACGCACTTCGGGGATGGTGTCCGCCGGCGGTTCGGACGGACCCTGCTCCGCCGGGGCGGGCGTCTCGGTGACCCCTTGGTCCTCCAGGACCCTGACGTGCGTCTTGTCCGTCCCGGGCGTGACGTCCCGGTCGGATTCCTCGGCGAGGTGCTCGAGCTGGCGCTTCTCACGGCGGCGTCGCAGCGGGCCACCCCGAGATGTCGGTATGTCGCCCTGGCCCATGCACCGAGCCTAACGACGGCGCGTCGCCTCCCCGGGGAGCCTCTGCGGTGGAGGTAGCGTTTGCGGGCGCGCCGAGGCGCATCTCACCCCGGGAGGTACCGTGGAGACCGAAGCCGCCGTGCTGTGGCAACGCCATGGCGAGTGGAGCGTGGAGCCCATTGAGCTCGACGCACCGAAGGAGGGCGAGGTGCTCATCCGCCTCGCCGCGTCGGGCATGTGCCACTCCGACGAGCACCTCGTCACCGGTGACATGCCCGTTCCACTCCCGGTCATCGGCGGCCACGAAGGCGCCGGGGTGGTCGAGGAGGTGGGCCCCGGGGTCAGCGGGTTGCAGCCGGGCGACCATGTGGTTCTCGGTTTCGTCCCCGCCTGCGGCAAGTGCCCGTCGTGTGCGACCGGCCATTCCAACCTCTGCGATGTCGGCGCCGTCCTCATGTCGGGCCGCCAGATGGACGGCACCATCCGCCACCATGCACGGGGGCAGGACGTCTCGACCATGGTCTGCCTCGGCACCTTCGCCCCGTACACCGTGGTGAACCAGGCGTCCTGCGTCAAGATCCTCGACGACATCCCTCTCGACAAGGCGTGTCTCGTCGGCTGCGGCGTCACGACGGGTTGGGGTTCGGCCGTCTACGCCGCCGAGGTTCGCCCCGGCGACAACGTCGCGGTCATCGGGATCGGCGGCATCGGCGCCTCCGCGCTCCAGGGTGCCCGCCTCGCGGGCGCCGAGATGATCTTCGCCATCGACCCGGTCGAGCTCAAGCGGACGTTGGCCCCGTCCTTCGGGGCCACCCACGTGGCTCCATCGGTCGAGGAGGCGTTCGCGCTGATTGAGCAGGAGACCTGGGGGCACATGTGCGACAAGGTCATCTGCGCCATGGGCGTCGGGTCCGGGGCGATGATGGAGTCCATCCTCGGCCTGACCGCCAAGCGCGGCCGGGTGGTCGTCACCAACATCCACCCGATCGCCGAAACGGACGTGACCATGAACCTCATGTACCTCACGATCCTGGAGAAGCAGGTCGTCGGGAGCATCTTCGGTTCGGCCAACATCCACTCGGACATCCCGAAGCTGCTCAAGCTCTACCGCGACGGGCAGCTCGACCTGGACTCCATGATCACGACCACCTACAAGCTGGGTGACATCAACCAGGGCTACCAGGACATGCGGGACGGCAAGAACATCCGCGGCGTCCTGGTCTACGACAGCTAGTAGCTCGCCTCAGGCCGCCATGCCGGGCGGCCGCGCCCAGATGTCGTTGCAGCGCTCGCAGACCTCTTCGGGCACGATGCCCGTGCGCATGAGAAGGCCGAACGTCTTGCACCCCAGGCACAGGCCGAGGGCGGACTCGAGGAAGGCCGCGGTGGCCAGGAGCCCGAGCACGACCTCGGCCGCGGTCCAGTAGCCGAGGCCGGTCAGCACCAGGGCGCTGACGGAGAAGGTGACCCCCACGGCCTGGGCGAAACGCTTGGGCGGCCCTGGCACCGGACGCTCGGGGATCCCGAGGCGCGGCGTGATCACCCGCGTGACCAGCTGCCCGAGCGGGCTCAGTGTCGGGCCCGTCAGCACACGGGCGACGAAGCCGTAGGCGATCACCACCGTGGCCCACTCGAGGTCGAAGGCCATGGTCAGCACGCACATCACGACCACGCCGGCCGCCACCAGGCGGGCCGAGACCTCGTTCACCGGGTCGGGGAACGAGAAGAGCGAGTGCACCCTGCTGGGGGCGTTGCCGGCGGTGACGCCACTGCTCATGACCTGCTCCTTGCCTGAAGCGGACAACCCTGAGCAGTTTAGTCGGGTTTCGCCGGGACCCGGCAGGCCGGCGGCTCAGCCCGCGGCGGGCGGCACCGGCTGGGGAGGCGGAGGCCCCACGTAGCGGGCGGCGGGCCGGATGAGGCGGTTGTGCGAGGCCTGCTCCATCACGTGGGTGCACCACCCGATGGTGCGCCCGGCGGCGAAGGTCGGGGTGAACATCTCGCGCGGGATGCCGCAGGTGTGCATGACGACGCCGGCGTAGAACTCGACGTTGGTGTAGAGCTGTCGCCCCGGCTTCAGCTCGGCCAGCACGTCGACAGTCGTGCGCTCGACGGACTGCGAGAACTCGACGAGCGGCCCCCCGAGGCGCTCGGTCACCGAGCGCAGGAGCAGCGAGCGCGGATCGTCGGTCTTGTAGACGCGGTGGCCGAAGCCCATGATGCGCTCGCCGCGCTCGACGGCGGCGCGGATATGCGCGTCGGCGCGCTCGGGCGTGCCGATGGCGTCGAGCATGTCGAGGGCGCGGCTCGGGGCCCCGCCGTGCAGCGGCCCCGACAGTGCGCCGATAGCCGCCACGATGGCCGCACCGAGGTCGGCCCCCGTCGAGGTCACGACACGCGCCGTGAACGTCGATGCGTTGAAACCGTGGTCGATGGTGAGGATCATGTACTGCTCAATGGCCCGGGCGTGCAGCCGGCTCGGTTCCGCGGCGGTCAGCATGTAGAGGTAGTTGGCGGCGAAGCCCAGGTCGTCCCTGGGCTCGACCGGTTCCTGCCCGCTGCGCAGGCGGTGCGCGGCGGCCAGGATCGTCGGTACCACCGCGCACAGGCCCACGGCCTGGTCGTACAGCTCGTCGGCGTCGATGTCGTGCGTGGGGCGCCAGCCCAGCTCCGACCCCAGCACGGAGACCGCGGTGCGCAGCACGTCGAGCGGCGCCCCCCGGCGGGACAGGGCCGGCAGCAACGTGGCGAGCCCCGGTGGCATGGCGCGCCGCCGACGGACCTCGTCGGCGAAGGCGGCCGAGGTGGCCGCGTCGGGCAGCTCGCCCCGGAAAAACAGGTGCCAGACGTCCTCGAGGGAACGCGTCTCGGCGAGGTCGACGGCCGAGTACTGGCGGTAGTGGAAGAAGCCCTCCTGGCCGCGCACATCGCCGATGGTCGTCTCGGCGACCACCACGCCCTCCAGACCGGCCGGCACGTCCCCGCTCGTCTCGGTTGCCGGGCGGATGCGTGCGACCCCCATGAGGTCACGGAGGGAGACGACGCCCACGCAGCGCCGGCCCTCCACCACCGGCAGATGGCGGTAGTGGTGCGAGGTCAGGCTGGCCCACGCCGCATCGACGCGCTCCTCGGGCCCGAGCACATCGGGCCGGGAGGTCATCCACAGCCGCACCTGCTCGCGCTCGGGATCGCCGTTGCCGGCAGCCGACCGCAGCAGGTCGCGCTCGGTGAGGATGCCCACGACCTTGCCGTCGTCGGTGACGACGACCGACCCCGTGTCGGCCTCCTGCATCACCCGCGCCGCCGCGGCCAGTGTGTCGTCTGCGGCGCAGGTCACCGCGGGGGAGGTCATGAGGTCGCGCACAGTCGTTTCCATGCGTCCCACTATGGCCCCGCCACCGTCTCCTGTAAATGTTGATCAAGTCAATGTAAAGTGGTCGGAGATGGACAGGATGCTCACCACCGACGAGGCGGCGCGGCGACTCGGCGTCAAGGTGCCGACCCTGTACGCCTACGTGAGCCGCGGCCTGCTCGAGTCCCATCGCGACCCGGCCCGGCGGGGCAGCCTCTTCGATCTGGCCGACATCGAGGGCCTGGCGGCGCGCAGTCGCGGCGGGCGCCAGACGGCGACGCGGCTGGCCACCATCACGACGGGCGTGACGCAGCTGGACCACGAGCTCGGTCCCGTCTACCGCGGGCGTCTGGCCACGGAGCTGGCGCTGGCGTCGAGCTTCGAGGACGTGGCCGAGCTGCTCTGGCAGTCCGACGAGGGTGGCGACTGGTCCGTTCCCGAGCTCGGCCCGTGCCCACTCACCCAGACGCTCGACCGCATGCGCTGGGCCCTCGTGCTCTGCGGGGCCACGGACGCACTGCGGTCGGACCTGCGCCCGCCCGCGGTGGCGCGCGCCGCCCGCCGCATCGCCGCCGCGCTCGCAGACGTCGTCGGCCCGGTGCCGGCCGGTGGCGACTCCGGTGCCCCCATCGCGGCCCGCCTCGCGGCGCGCCTCACCGCCGGCGATGCCGCGGTGCCGGCGGCCGCCGTCAATGCTGCACTCGTCCTCATGGCGGACCATGAGCTCGCCACCTCCACGATGGCGGTGCGCGTGGCGGCGTCCGTGCGCTCCGATCCCTACGACGCGCTGCTGGCCGGGCTGGCCACGCTGGCCGGGCCGCTGCACGGCGGAGCCAGCCAGCAGGCCTTCGAGCTGCTCGTCGTCGCAGAGCGCGATGGCGCCCCGCGTGCCCTCAACGACGTCCTGCGCGAGCACGGACGCCTGCCCGGGTTCGGGCACTCGGTCTACCGGAACGGCGACCCCCGCTTCGACGCGCTGCTCGCGTTGGCCGAGCCGCTGCTGAGCGAAGATCGCCGCGCCATCGTGCGCGAGGTGATGGCGCTCGCGGCTGCACACGACGTGCCGCTCGCCAATTGCGACCTCGCGCTCGCCGCGCTGAGCTGGGGGACCGGCATGCCCCCCGACACGGGGCGCACCCTCTTCGCAGTCGCCCGGGTGGCCGGGTGGGCCGCCCACTACATGGAGGAGCTGACCGAGCGGCCCCTGCGCTTCAGGGCCCGCGCCGTCTACAGCGTCTGACGGCACGCCGCCCCGGGGCCGCGACTAGCCCGCGCCGATGACGATGGCCGAGGGATGCCCGCCGAGCCGGAGGGGCGTGCCGACCTTGCCGGTGGCCAGCGTCACCGGCACCACGGAGCCCGTCTGCTGCGTCACCCACGCCGTCGTCCCGTCGGCAGTGAGCGCGATCCCCTGCGCCACGGCGGGCAACCCGACCGGCGCGCCGACCGCCAACCCGATGGTCGTGACCGCCACGACGTCCGACCCCCCGCACACGTACGCGGTCGCGCCCGAGGGCAGGATCGCGATGCCGGTCGGGTTGAGGGGCAGTGCGACCGCGCCGCCCGGTGCCAGCGTCACCGCGTTGATCGGTGTCAGCGACCGGTTGCCGAAGTTGCCCACCAGCACCTCGCCCGACGCCACCGCGATGGTCTGGGGCCCCGGTCCCACGGGGATGGCCGTGCCCGCCGTCATCGTCGACAGGTCGATCGGCGTCACGGCGTTGCTGCCGAAGTCGGCCACGAACGCGGTGGCCGCGCCCGACGTCGCCGTGTACACCGCGATGGCCACCGGCTCGGTGCCCACCGGGATCGGCGGGCCGGCCCGCCAGGTGCCGAGGTCGACAGGCGTCACGTCGTCCGAGTCCAGGTTCGCCACCAGGGCGATGCCCCGTCCCCGGGTCCCGCCCGGCGCGACCGCCACCGCATCGGGTTCCACCCCGACGCCCGCCGAGTGCACCACGCCGTGGGTCGAGGGGTCGATCTCGTGCAATGTGTCGTCACCCTGGGTGACCACGAGCAGGCCGCGGCCGTCGGCCGTGTAGGCCAGCGCCGAGGGGAGGCTGCCGACAGCCACCCCGGGCTGCACGTGGCGCGTCGGCAGGCGCACCGGCGTCACGTCGGTGCCGGGCAGCGTCACCGACGCACCCGTCGTCACCCACGCCACGTCGTGCACGGTCGCACTGCCCACGGTGGGGGTGCTGCAGGCGGCCAGTACCGGGACCGCGACGGCGAGCGCGAGCGCGAGCGCGACGCTCCAGAGACGCCTCACCGCGGCTCAGCCCCGCGCGCAGGCGGCCCCGGCCGGGCGGTCCGCCTCGCCCCAGCCGCTGGCATCGCCCTCGGGCCAGAAGTCGCCGGTGGCGTGGTCCTGCACGTAGGGCACCGGTGCGGGCAGGCCGGCGACCAGCGCGCCCAGCGCGTCCAGGAGCGCGTCGATGTCGTCGCCCGTCGTGCCGAGCCCGCAGCTGGCCCGCACCGCACCCGGGATGCCCCCCCGCTCGCCGCGCCGCACCGCGGCCCGGGCGCGGGCCATGCCGTCGCTGCCGACGCCGAGCAGCCGGATGAGGTAGGGGTGCGCGCAGAAGCAGCCGTGCCGCACACCGATCCCGAACTCGGCGCTGAGTCGGGCCGCCACGAGTGCATGGTGCATCCCGTCCACGGTGAAGGCCGCCACGGCGAGACCTTCGTCGTCGGGCCCCCCGTGTGCGCGGGGGCCGAGCACACGGACGCCCTCCGTGGCGCGCAGTCCGTCGTGCAGCCGGGACGACAGCGCGGCCTCGTGGGCGCGGATCTCCGGCCAGCCGATGCGCTCCAGCTCGTCCATGGCGGCACCGAAGGCGACGGCGCCCACGACGTTGGGGGAGCCGGCCTCCTCGCGCTCGGGCGGTTCGCTCCAGATGACCTCGTCGAGATCGACCAGGTCGACGGCGCCGCCACCGGCCAGGAACGGGTCCCCGGTCTCGAAGGTGCGGCGGGGACCGATCAGGGCGCCGGCGCCGAAGGGCGCGTAGAGCTTGTGCCCGCTGAACGCGACGTAGTCGGGCGTTGCCGGCAACGGCCGGTGGGGGGCCAGCTGGGCCGCGTCGAGGAGCACCGGGACACCGCGCTCGTGCGCCGCCGCGCAGATCTCCTCGACCGGGGGCAGCCACCCCGTCACGTTGGATGCGCCGGTCAGGGCGAGGAGGGCCGGGCGGCGACCGTCGTCGAGCACCTTGACCACGTCCTCGGTGCCGAAGGTGCCGTCGGGGCCGCACTCGACCCAGCGCCGCGCCGCCACCCGGGCCCAGGGCAGCAGGTTGGCGTGGTGCTCGACCACGGTGGTGGCGACGACGTCGTCGGGGCCGAGGCGGAGGCGGTAGGCGAGGTGGTTGATGGCCTCGGTGGTGTTGCGGACCAGCACCACCACGTCGTCCCCGCCCGCCGGGCGGCGGGCGAAGCGGTGCACGCTGTCGCGGGCCGCCTCGTACGCCGCCGTGGCGCGCCGGGACTTGTAGCCCGCGCCGCGGTGCACGCTCGAGTACCACGGCAGGAACTCACCGACCCGGTCCGCCACCGACTGCAGCGCCGGCGTCGAGGCGGCACAGTCGAGGTCCCGGTAGGGCCGCTCCGCACCATCGAGGCAGGGTACAGGTGTGTGGGCGCCGACGAGCGGCGCGACGGCGGCCTGCGATGTCACGCCGTCACACTACGGAGTGCGGCCGACCGGCGGTATCCGGGAGGAGGCCACCGGTCGGAACCGGTGCCGCCCGTCAGGACGGTGCGCCGCCGCCGCCCCGCCGGCACGCCGTCAGCACGACGATGTCGTCGGAGCTGCGGACGTCGGCCGTCATGGCCTCGATGATGTAGTCCGCCACCGGACCGGGCTCAATGGTCGGGCTGGTGCGCAGCGACGTCTCGAGCAAGCGGAAGCGCTCGTCGAGGTCGGTCCCCCGGCGCTCCACCAGCCCGTCGGTGAACATCATCACGCAACCCTCGTCCAGCCGGAACTCGTGGTCCTTGTAGTCGCAGCGCTGCACGCCGAGCGGGGGACCCGGTGGCACCGCCAGCTCGTGCGCCTGCCCCGACTCCATCCGCACGGGCGAGGGATGCCCGGCGGAGGCGAAGGAGATGATGCCCGTGGTCGTCTCCAGTACGCCGACGAGCGCCGTCGCCAACCGCGGCCCCACGCCCGACAGCGAGATGCGGTTGAGGCGTTCGAGCGCCTTCCCGGGCGCCCGCTCCTCGAGGACGAGCAGGCCGAGGGTGTGGCGCAGCCGGCTCATGATCTTGGCGGCCTCGAGGTCGTGGCCCTCCACGTCGCCGACCACGAGTGCCACCAGCCGCTCGGTGATGGGGACCACGTCGTACCAGTCACCGCCCACCTCGATGCCGACCGCCGCGGGCAGATAACGGGCCGCGACGTCCCAGCCCTCGATGCCCGGGATGGCGTCGGGCAGCATGTTGCGCTGCAGCTCATGGGAGATACGGCGCTCACGGTCGTAGGCCCGGGCCCGGCTGACGACCGAGCTGACCTGCGTGGCCAACTGCTCGGCCATGCCGAGGTCCTTCTCGGAGAAGCGGCGCCCCGATCCGGCCGAGACGAGGGTGACCGTGCCGGTCACGTTCTCGGCGCGCAGCCGGAGCGGGACGGTCATGTACGAGGTGAAACCGAGCTCCTTGAGGATCGCGAAGTGCCGGTCGTCCCGGCTGGTCGCCCTGAGGAACCCGTCGTCCATGAACGAGCTCCACATGGAGTGGCCGCTGCGCATGACCTTGATGATCGGATGGGTGCCACCCGGGTCGGGCGGGTACTTGGTGCGCAGCTCCTCGGTGAGCGCCCTCTTCCCGGGGTCCGCATGCCAGGCGGCCATCCGCCGCATCTGCCCGTCCTCGTCCTCGATGTCGATCAGGCACAGGTCGGCCATCACCGGGACCGAGACCTGGGCCAGGCGCTCCACCATCTCGCGGTAGTCGACCACTTCGGAGAGCACTTGCGTCGCCAGGAGCAGGAACTCGTTCCGCCGCCGGACCTCGAGCAGCTCGTCCACCAGGTGCTCGCGCTCGGCGGCCTGGGACGAGGCGTGCAGCAGCTCGCCGAGGTGACTCCCGACCGCATCCATGAGCTCGACGACCGAGGGGTCGCGCTCGCGCTGCCGGCGGCTCAGCATCTTGACCACCCCGACGCACGCTCCCCGGTAGCGGATCGGGAAGGCGTATGCGCTGCGGAGCCCGTCGCGGCCCAGCGCGTCGGTCATGAAGCGGTGGTCGCGCACGAGGTCGGTCACCCAGATGGGCTCGCCGTGCTCCATGACCCACTGGGGCAGACCTCCGCTCCCGCTGGTCGCGTCGCCCGCCTTCTCCTGGGCGAAGGCGGGCGCGATGACCGGCGTGCGCGTCCAGACGTGGCGGCAGACGAGATCCTGCCCCGGGGAGAGGACCCACAGCGTGGTCACGTCCCAGTCGAGGCGCCGCCCGAGCGTGGACAGCAGCCGCTCCGCCGGAGGGTCGTCGATCGGCGCGTCGGCCAGGATCCCGAGCAGCTCGCTCGTGAGCTCGGACCACCGGCGAAGCCTCCGGTCGTCGCGGGAACGGAAGATGGCGGCCACGACCCGTCCCGCCAGCGGATGGTCGAACATGGACAGCACCACCTCGGTCTGGATCTCCGACGCGTCGGGGCGCTTGACGACCACCGCCAGCGGGCGCCCCACGAGGTCCGGGACCTGGGATCGCAGGAAGCCCTCGAAGCCGTGCTCGAAGTGCACCATTTGCGACTCGGGCACCAGCTCCAGGCCCGAGCGGCCCACGAGCGAGCCGCGCGGCCAGCCCAGGAGCCGCTCGGCGGTGACGTTGGCGTAGTGGATCACGCCCTGCTCGTCGGTCGCGACGATGGCCTCGCTCAGGCCGTCGAGCACCCTCCGCACGGCAGGCAGGGGCCAGTCCGGCATGACCTCCGGCGTGCCGACGCCCCCCGGGGCCGCTGGGGCGGTCGGGTGCGCGGCGACGGCGGTGGCGTGCCTGGTTCCCGGCAGCCCCGCGTCGAGGCCGGGAGCGGGCGCGTCGACGGGCGGACCGTCCCCGGCCCCCAGGGCCGAGGAGAACCACACCGTCTTCCCGGGGCGGTCGCGCTGCATCTCGATGCCCCACGCGTCGGCCAGCGTCCGCACGATGTGCAGCCCGCGCCCGTGCGGCGTGTCCCCGGCCTGGTCCTGGGGTACCGGGTAGCCGCCGGCGGCGTCACTGACCTCGACGAGGACCTGGCGCGCGTCGTCGGCCACGCGCACGGACACCACGTAGTCGGTGGCCGCATGGCGCACGGCGTTGGTGGCCAGCTCCGAGAGCATGAGCACCAGCGCGTCGGCATCCTCGCCGGACCCTTCGGGGAGCCGGCCGAGCAGGAACCGGCGGGCCTGGCCGACCGACGCCGCGGTGGCCGGGAAGCGGTGCGAGGCCGACGTCGTCCCTGCGCCCGCCCGGGCGCCGTCCCGCGGGTCGGTGGGGGGCTGGCGCCCTGGGAGAGTGGGGCTCTGCATACCGGTTGCGCTACCTCTGCCCCCGGGCCGCAGCCCCTAAACAGGCCCGGGCCCGATGCAACCCGGGCGCAACCACGCCGGGTCCTGCCCGGGCGCTACCCTGCCTCCCGTGGAGGAGCGCTACGAGGACGAGCTGACCCGTTCGGCCGCCGTCCTCGACGGGGTGGACCGGGCACTGCAGCGACTGAGCGAGGGCACCTACGGATCGTGCGAGACGTGCGGCGCCCCGGTCCTCGACGCCGACCTCGAAGCCGATCCGACCCGCCGCATGTGCGAGCAGCACCTGTCGCTCGGGTAGCACGCCAGCGCCGGCCGGGCCTGGCCCCGGTCAGCCGGCGACCTTCAGCCCCCTCGCCGCGTCGAGGCGGGCCGCCACGTCTGGCCAGTTGACGACGTTCCACAGGGCAGCGAAGAAGTCGGCCTTCACGTTCTTGTACTGCAGGTAGAAGGCGTGCTCCCAGGCGTCGAACACCAGCAGCGGGACTGAGCCCTGGCCGACGTTGCCCTGGTGGTCGTAGACCTGCTCGACGATGAGCCGGCCGGCAAGGGGCTCGTAGGCCAGGACGCCCCAGCCTGAGCCCTGGATGGTGGAGGTGGCCTGGGTGAAGTGCGCCTTGAACTTGTCGAAGGAGCCGAAGTCCTCGTCGATGGCCGAGCCCAGCGCGCCGTCGGGCTTGTCGCCGCCGTCGGGGCTCTGGTTCTTCCAGAAGATGGAGTGCAGGACGTGGCCCGAGATGTGGAAGGCCAGCGTCTTCTCGAGCCCCACGATGGCGCCGAAGTCGTCCTTGTCGCGGGCGGTGGCGAGCTTCTCGAGCGTCTGGTTGGCCCCGGCCACGTAGGCGGCGTGGTGCTTGTCGTGATGGAGCTCCATGATCTGCGCCGAGACGTAGGGCTCGAGCGCGGCGTAGTCGTAGGGCAGGTCGGGGAGGCTGTAGTCGGCCATTGCGGTCTCCTCAGTCGTGGTCGTCGGGGTGGGTGTGTGCTGGACCATACCCGAAGGTGGCGCAATTCCAACCGGGGATCCACCGGGGATCCAACCACCATGCGAGCAGGGGGTCGAGGGCCTGCGGCGCAGCCACGGAGCAACGCCGGCAAGCGGTACGCTTGCAGGAGTGAGCACCGACCCGAAGGACCGCTGGCACGAGCTCGGTTCCTTCATCCGGGAGCAGCGGGGCTCGGCCCGGCTGTCGCTGCGGCGCCTGTCCGAGCTGGCCGGGATCTCCAACCCGTACCTGAGCCAGATTGAGCGGGGCCTGCGCCGGCCCTCAGCCGAGATCCTCCAGCAGATCGCGAAGGCGTTGCGCATCTCCGCCGAGACGCTCTACGTCCAGGCCGGGATCCTCGAGGCGCCGGTCGGCTCGCCCGACCTCACCCGGGCCATCCTGGCCGACCAGACGATCAGCGAGGAGCAGAAGCAGGCCCTCGTGCGCATCTACCTCTCCTTCCGGCGCGAGCACGAGGACGAGCGCGCGGAGCAGGGCCGACCGCCCACTGCGGGCGCCTCGCCCGCGGCCGCGAGTCCGCCGGGGCCGGCCGGGCGGATCGCCACCGTCTGAGGAGCGCCCTTCCGCACGTGCCGGAGGGGTTTTCCCGACCGCCGGTAGGCTCTGACCGCCATGCGCCGGCTCGCCGTCCTCTCCCTGCACACCTCGCCCCTGGCCCAGCCGGGCACCGGCGACGGCGGCGGCATGAACGTCTACGTGCGTGAGCTGACCGCGGCGTTGGCCCGCTCCGGCGTCACCTGCGACGTGTTCACCCGGGCCTGGTCGGACGGGCTCCCCGAGGTCGTCGACGTCGAGCCCGGTCTGCGGGTGCACCACGTGCCGGCCGGCCCGCTGCACGCGGTGCCCAAGGAGTCCCTGCCGCGCGTGGTCGAGGAATTCACGGCCGGCGTCCTCGAGCGGATGGCCGCCGCGCCGGCGTCTCGCACCGACCCGGGCGGCGGGCTGCCCTACACCTCGGTGCACGCCAACTACTGGCTGTCGGGGCTCTCGGGCCACGTGATCAAGCACGAGCTGAACCTCCCGCTCGTGTGCACGTTCCACACCCTCGATCGCGTGAAGGCCGAGGCGATGCCCGAGGAGGTCGAGGCGGACATGCCGCACCGCCGGGCCGAGGCCGAGGCGTCCGTCATCAATTGCTCCGACGCCGTGCTGGCGTCGTGCACGGTCGAGGCCGACCAGATCGTTTCGCTCTACGGCGGCGATCCCGGGCGCGTCCGCATCGTCCCGCCCGGCGTCGACCACGCGTTCTTCGGCCCGGGCCACCGGCCCCAGGCGCGCCGCGCCCTCGGCCTCCCCGTCGGTGGCCGGCTGCTGCTCTTCGTCGGCCGGATCCAGCCGCTCAAGGGTGCCGACGTGGCGATCGAGACGCTGGCCGAGCTGCTCGAGGACGGCGGGGAGCCCTACCGGCTGGTGGTCGTCGGCGGGCCCAGCGGGCCCCACGGGGAGAAGTCGCTGCAGGGGCTGCACGACATCGCCGACGCCCGCGGCGTGCGCGAGCGCGTCCACTTCGTCGACCCCCAGCCCCACGAGCTGCTGTCGTCGTACTACCGCGCCGCGGACGTGTGCATCGTCCCCAGCCGCTCCGAGTCCTTCGGGCTCGTGGCGCTCGAGGCGGCCGCCTGCGGGACGCCGGTCGTGGCCTCCGCCGTCGGTGGGCTCACGACGCTGGTCGACGACGGCCACACCGGCTTCCTGGTCGACGACCCCGACCCGAACGCGTACGCCGCCGCCGTGCGCCGCGCCTTCTCCGAGCCGCTGGCGGCCGAGCGCTTCAGCACCGCATCGGTGCTGCGGGCCCGCCTCTACACCTGGCGCGCCGCGGCCGCCGAGCTGGTGGACCTGCACGACGAGCTGGCCTCGGGCCGTCTCGTCGAGTGCGGCTGAACGCACCCGGCCGGAGCCCCGGGACCGACCGGTGCCGATCGTCGACCTCCCCGAGGAGGAGGAGATGGCGGCCGCGGTGGCCTGCATCGACGCCTGGGCCGACCGCGAGCTGGCCGCCGGGGGGTTCCTGGTGGCCGCCGAGCGCCAGGACGTCACCGACCGTACGGCGTCACACCGCTGGTACCTGCGCTTCAAGGGCGACGAGAAGGACTTCATCACCGTCTGGTTCACCCTCAAGCAGCGCACGCTGCACTTCGAGGCCCAGTTCATGCCCGCCCCCGAGACCAACCAGGCCGAGGTGTACGCGTACCTGCTGCGCCGCAACGCCCACCTCTTCGGGATGTGGTTCGCCCTCGGACCCGAGGACGCCGTGTACCTGGTGGGCCGGGTGCCGGCGCGGCAGGTCGACGACGACGAGCTGGACCGGATCGCCGGCTCCTCGGTCATCTACACCGACGACCACTTCCCGACGGCCATGACGATGGCCCACCCCTCCAGCTACCGCCGGCGCCCCCGGCGCCCGTAGGACGGCGGCCCCCGGCCGCGCTCTGTATCGTCGGGCGGGTGTCGAGTCTGCTCATCGTCGGCGGCGGGAAGATGGGGGGCGCCCTGCTGGGCGGGCTGCTCCGCTCGGGATGGGCGGGAGCGTCCGAGCTGACCGTCATCGAGCCCGTGGCCGAGCGCCGGGACGAGCTGGCGGCGGAGCACCCGGGGCTGCGCACCGTGGCCGGCCCCGAGCCCGGGCTGTTGGACGACGCGGGTGAGCGGCTCGGTGGCGCCGTGCTCGCCGTCAAGCCCGACGCGGCCGAAGGGGCGTGCCGCGCCCTCGGCGTGACGGGGGTGACCCGGCTGCTCTCCATCGTGGCCGGCGTCCCCTGCCTGCGCCTGGAGGCCGCCCTCGGCGGCGACCCCGCCGTGGTCCGTGCCATGCCGAACACGCCGGCGCTGGTCGGGGCGGGGGTGACGGCCATCTCGGGCGGGTCCTTCGCCACATCCGGTGACCTGGCCTGGGCGCAGGACGTGCTGTCGGCCGTCGGGACGGTCGTCCGCCTGCCCGAGCGCCTGCTCGATGCCGTCACGGGGCTCTCGGGATCGGGCCCGGCCTACTTCTTCCTGGTGGCCGAGGCGCTCATGGAGGCGGGCGTGCAGATGGGCCTGAACCGCGAGGTCAGCCGGACGCTCGTCGTCGAGACCATGCTCGGCTCGGCGACCCTCCTCAAGGAGACCGGCAGCGACCCCGAGGCGCTGCGCGCCATGGTGACCTCACCGGCGGGCACCACGGCGGCGGGCATCCGGACGCTGGAGGCCCGGGCGGTGCGCTCGGCCTTCATGGAGGCGGTGGCCGCCGCGGTCGAGCGCTCGCGCAGCCTGCAGCGCTGAGGGACCGAGCCCGGTGCCGCGCGAACCCGACCGGAGCATCTTCTTCCTCTCGGACTTCGGGACGCAGGACGAGTTCGTCGGTGTGGTGCACGCGGTGCTGGCGCGGCGTGCACCGGGGGTGACGGTCATCGACCTCACCCACCATGTGCCGCCCTTCGACGTCCGCGCCGGGAGCCACACCCTCGTGCGCGCGGTGCCGCATCTCGGCTCCGGCGTCGTGCTCGGCGTCGTCGACCCCGGGGTCGGCACGTCCCGCCGCGGCATCGCCATGGCCGTCGAGCGGCCCGAGGCCGGCGGGCCGCTGTGCTTCGTCGGGCCCGACAACGGGCTGCTCGTCGCGGCAGCGGAGGCGGCCGGCGAGGCGCCGATCACCCGCGTCGTGGAGCTGCGCCACGAGCAGCAGTCCCCGGAGCGCGGCCCCACCTTCGACGGGCGCGACGTCTTCGCCCCCGCGGCGGCGGCACTGTGCACGGGCGCCGCACCCGAGGACCTGGGCGAGGCGGTGGACCCGGCATCGCTGGTGCGCCTCGCCGGCGGCGTGGTCGAGCAGGGCCGCCTCGGCGACGGCCGGACCTGCCTGCGCGTCGAGGTCACCTGGGTGGACCACTTCGGCAACCTCCAGCTGGCGGCGACCGTGGCGGACGCGCGCGTGGCGGGCATCCCGCCGGCGGGGAGCATCGAGCTGGCGGCCCGCGTGGAGTCGGGCCGTGAGTACCTCGACGGGCTCCCGCCCTCGCTCGTCCCCGACGGCGTCCGGTTGCGCTGCGTCGACGCCTTCGGCGATCTGGAGCACGGTGAGTTCGGCCTCCTCGTCGACGCCAACGGCCATCTGGCCGTGGTGGCCGGCGAGGCGTCGGCGGCGAGCTGGCTGAACGTCGCCGCGGGGGAGCTCCTCGTCCTCGCCTGGTGAGCGACGCCGGCCGGCGCCCTCCGGTTTGGTGCCGCCGGGAGCCTCCTCGGTACGATCCCCCGCAGTGAGCGACGAGAGGGCGGATGTATCGACATCATCCGCTTCCGACGCGCAGGCGGCGCCGCCTGCGCCGGCGAAGCGGATCCCCGAGGCCACCGTGCTGCGCCTCCCCGTGTACCAGCGCATCCTGGCCGAGCTGGTGCGTGGCGGTGCCCGCACCGTCTCCTCGGAGCAGCTGGCCGAGCTGGCGCGCCTCAATGCCGCCAAGGTGCGCAAGGACCTGTCGCTGCTGGGGTCGTTCGGCACCCGGGGTTCGGGCTACGACCCGGGGTTCCTCATCTCCCAGATCGACCGGGCCCTCGGCGTCGACGAGAACTGGTCGGTCGCCATCGTCGGCATCGGGAACCTCGGCCGCGCCCTCACCAACTCCGCCGCGTTCGCCTCGCGCGGGTGCGCCGTGAGCTCCCTCTTCGACGTCGACCCCGACGTGGTGGGCGAGGAGATCCGCGGCATGAAGGTGCGCCACATGGACGAGATCGCCACCCTGCGTGCCGCGGAGCGGCCCGACATCGGGGTGATCACGACGCCGGGCTGGGCGGCCCAGGGGGTGGCGGACCTGCTCGTGCGAGCGGGGGTGACCTCGCTGCTCAACTTCGCCCCCCGCGTGCTCAATGTCCCGCCCACGGTGCACCTGCGTTACGTCGACCTCTCCATTGAGCTGCAGGTCCTGAGCTTCTACCGGGCGCGCCAGGAGGAGAACGGGCGCAACGGGGGTGAGCGGGGCCCGCTCATGCGCGCCGTGGGCCTCTCGGCGCACTCCGACCTGGACTGAGGACCTTCGGCGGTTCCCCGCCGGGCGGCTGACTGGCAGGCTGTGGGGTGGGACCGGCACAATCGTGAGCCGACCCAGGAGGGAACCGAGTGTCCGTCGTCGTCGTAGGGCTCCAGCACACGCAGGCCCCGCTGCCCCTGCTCGAGGCAGCTGCCGTCAGCGACGCCGACCTGCACAAGATGCTCGGCGAGCTGCGCCGCTGCCGCAACGTCCAGGAGACCGTGGTGCTCTCGACCTGCCTGCGCACCGAGGTCTACGCCGTGGTGGACCGCTTCCACGACGCAGTGGCCGAGATCTACGACGTCCTCTCCGAGCACTCCGGCGTCCCGGTGGAGGAGCTGTCGGCCCACGCCAGCATCCGCTTCGACGACGACGTCACCTCCCACCTGTTCTCGGTGACGTCGGGCCTCGAGTCCGTGGTGACCGGGGAGACCGAGGTCGTCGGCCAGGTCCGGCACGCCTTCGAACGGGCGCAGGAGGAGAGCACGAGCGGCCCGGTGCTCTCGGCCCTCTTCCGGCACGCGCTGCAGACGGGCAAGCGGGTCCGCACCGAGACGGGGATCAGCAAGGGCACGACGTCGTTCGCCTACGCCGCGGTCACGGTGGCGCGGGGCACGGAGGGGGCGGGCCTGCGCGGCGCGCGCGTCGTGGTGGTCGGCGCAGGTGACATGGGCCTCGGCGTTTGCCGCGCCCTCTCGGACATCGCGCCGCCGGACGCGCCCCAGCGCGTCGTGGTGGCCAACAGATCCGTCAATCGAGCGAGGGACCTGGTGCACGAGTCCGCCGGCGGGGCCTTCGAGATGCGGGCGGTGCCCCTCGACCACGTCGCCGCGGCGCTGGCGGACGCCGACGTCGTGCTCTCCGCCGTGGCGGCGGAGTCCCACGTGCTGGGGGTCGAGGACTTCGCCACCGTGACCGGCCCCCTGCTCGTGATCGACCTGGGGGTCCCGCGCAACGTCGACCCCGCCGTCGCCGGGCTCGACGGCATCTCGCTGCTCGACATGGACACGCTCGGCGCCTCCGTGGCCCGGGCGCTCGGCGACCGCCAGGAGGAGTCGGTGGCGGCGCGGCACATCGTGGCGGCGGAGGTGGAGCGCTTCCGGACCGCCAGCCGCCAGCGCGGCGCGGCGCCGGTGATCGCGTCGCTGCGGTCGCGCCTCGAGTCGCTGCGGGTTGCCGAGCTCGAGCGGCACCGGGCCCAGCTGGCCGACCTCAGCGAGGAGGAGTGGGAGCACGTGGACGCCGCCACCCGCGCCGCGCTGGCCAAGATGCTGCACGAGCCCACCATGCTCCTGAAGGAGACGGCCGGCACGCCGCGCGGCGAGCGGCTCGTCGAGGCGTTGCGGATCCTCTTCGACCTGTAGTCGCGGCCATGCGATAGTCGGGCCATGGGATCCCTCCGCCTGGCCACCCGCGGCTCGCCACTCGCCCTGCGTCAGACCGAGATCGTCTCCGAGCTCCTGCGCCGCGCCCACCCGGGCCTCGAGGTGGAGACCGTCGTCGTCCGCACGCGCGGTGACCAGGACGCGTCGTCGCCCCTCGACCAGATCGGGGGCCAGGGGGTCTTCGTCACCGAGGTCGAGGCGGCGATCACCGACGGGCGGGCCGACGCCGCCGTGCACTCGGCCAAGGACATGACCTCCACCATGGGGGACCACCTCGTCCTGGCGGCGGTGCCGCCGCGGGCCGACGCCCGTGACGGCCTCGTCGGCTGCACGCTGGCGGGCCTCCCCGCCGGTGGCCTCGTCGCCACGGGCTCGGCCCGGCGCCGGGCGCAGCTGGCCTACCTCCGGCCCGACCTCGTCTTCACGCAGCTGCGCGGCAACATGGCGCGGCGGGTGGCCGTCGGCGAGGACGGGAGCGTCTCGGCGGTGGTGGTCGCCGTCGCCGCGCTGCAGCGCCTCGGGTGGGAGGACCGGCTGAGCGACGTGCTCGACCCGCTCGACGTCCTGCCCCAAGCCGGGCAGGGCGCCATCGCCGTGCAGTGCCGGGCCGGCGACGAGGGCACGCGCCGGCTGCTCGGCGCCATCGACCATGGACCCAGCCACCGGGCCCTCGTGGCCGAGCGGGCCGTGCTGGCCACCCTCGGCGGGAGCTGCACGGTGCCCGTCGGGGCGTTCGCCGAGGCCGCCGGCGCCGGGAGGAGCGCCGCGCTGAGGGTGTCGGGGTTGCTGGCGAGCGGCGACGGGCGCACGGTCATCCGCATGGCCCGCCAGGGCGACGACCCCGAGGCGGTGGGTGCCGACCTGGCGCGGGCGCTGCTCGGAGGGGGCGGGGCGGCGATCGAGGACTTCGGTGGCGTCTCGCCCGCGCCGCCCGCCGCGGCGCCGTGACCGTCTACCTGGTCGGGGCGGGCCCCGGGGACCCGGGTCTGCTGACCCGCCGCGGCGCCGAGCTCCTGGCCCGGGCCGACGTGGTCCTGCACGACCGCCTCGTCAGCCCGGCCGTGCTGGACCTCGTGCATCCCGACGCGACCCTGATCGACGTCGGCAAGGACCCCGACGAGGACGGGGACGCCCGCCAGGAGGAGATCGCGCGCCTGCTCGTCGAGCACGGCCGGAGCTCCGCCGTCGTCGTCCGCCTGAAGGGGGGCGACCCCTTCCTCTTCGGCCGTGGCGGCGAGGAGCGGGACGCGCTGACCCAGGCGGGGATCCCCTGCGAGGTGGTGCCGGGCGTCACGTCGGCCTTCGGCGTCCCGGCCGCCGCCGGCATCCCGGTCACCCAGCGCGGGCTGGCGTCGTCGGTCACGGTGGTGACGGGCCGGGTGGGCGAGGCGGGCGCGGGCGGGGGACCCGACTGGGAGGCGCTGGCCCGGGCGGGCGGGACGCTGGTGATCCTCATGGGCATGACCACCCGGGGCGCCATCGCCGACGCGCTCGTCGCCGGCGGGCGGGCGGCCGACACGCCCGTCGCGGTGATCGAGCGCGGCACGACGCCGTCGGAGCGGATGGTGCGGACGACGCTGGCCGGGCTGGCCGCGGTCGAGCTGGAGGCGCCGGCGGTGATCGTCGTCGGCGCGGTGGCGGCGCTCGGCGCGGCTGTGCCGCCGGGCGGGCCGGCAGGGCCGCTGGCCGGCCGGACGGTGGTGGTGACCCGCGCCGGCCCGCGCGCCTGGGGCCTGGTCGAAGCGCTGGAGCGGGCAGGGGCCTCCGTGGTGGAGCTGCCGCTGACCCGCCAGGTCGACGCGTCCGACGGCGGGGCCGCGCTGCGGGCCGCCGCAGCCGGTGTGGGGGACCACCGCTGGGTCGTGCTGACGTCGGTCAACGCGGTGGACCGCTTCATGGCTGCCGTACGCGACGCCCGGGCCCTCGCGCCGGTGCTCGTCGCTGCGGTCGGGCCGGCCACCGCCGACGCGTTGCGGATGGCCGGCGTGGAGCCGGACCTCGTGCCGGCCGAGCACAGTGCGCGCGGCCTGGTCGAGGAGTTCCCCGCCGCCGACGGCGCGGACCGCGGTGTCCTCTTCCCTTGCGCGCAGGGCGCGCCGGACACCATCGCCGAGGGCCTCGGACAGAAGGGCTGGGAGGTGCAGCGCGTGGAGGCCTACCGCACCGAGCCCCTGGCCACCCCCGAGCCGGCACTGCTCGCCCGCGTCGCGGCAGCCGACGCGCTGACGCTCACCGCCACCTCGTCCCTGCGGGCGTTCCTCGCATTGCGCACCCCCGACGGTGCGCCGCTGCCCGTGCCCGCCCACGTGGTGTGCATCGGGCCGACGACGGCCGAGACCGCCCGCTCGGCCGGCCTGGCCGGCGTGCACGAGGCCTGGGGCGCGTCGGGCGACGGCATCGTGGCCGAGCTGGTCGACCACTTCGGACCCGAAGGTGGCGGCGGCTCGTAGGCTGGGTGGCCATGGCCCGGGCCATCCCACCTCTTCCCGCCGCCGGTGACTTCCCGGCCCGCCGGCTCCGCCGGCTGCGCCGTACCCCGGCGCTCCGGCGCCTGGTCGCCGAGGCGCGCCTCGGGGTCGACGACCTCGTCGCGCCGCTGTTCGTCCGGGAGGGGACGGAGGTGCCGATCGACATCCCGTCCATGCCGGGCCAGGTCCAGCACACGGTGGACTCGCTGGTGCTCGAAGCCAAGCGGCTCGTCTCCCTCGGCATCCCGGGTCTCATCCTCTTCGGCGTCCCGGCGCGCAAGGACGCCCGGGGGAGCGGGGCCTACGACCCGGACGGCGTCGTGCAGGTGGCGCTGCGCGCCGTGCGCGACGCGGTGGGCGACGACCTCGTCGTGACGGCCGACCTGTGCCTCGACGAGTACACCGACCACGGGCACTGCGGCGTCCTCGGCCCCACGGGCGAGGTGCGCAACGACGAGACGGTCGAGCTGTACCAGCGCATCGCGCTGGCGCAGGCCGCGGCGGGTGCCGACGTCGTCGCGCCGAGCGGCATGATGGACGGCCAGGTGGCTGCCATCCGGGCCGCCCTCGACGGGGGCGGGCACGAGCAGGTGGCCATCCTGGCCTACGCCGCCAAGTACGCATCGGCGCTCTACGGCCCGTTCCGCGACGCCGTCGACGTGACCATCGCGGGCGGCGGTGACCGCAGGGCCTACCAGCAGGACCCGCGCAACGGGCGCGAGGCGCTGGCCGAGATCCAACAGGACGTGGCCGAGGGCGCGGACATGGTCATGGTCAAGCCCGCCATGACGTCTCTCGACGTGCTGACCGCGGCGCGCACCGTGGTGCGCGTCCCGCTGGCGGCCTACCACGTGAGCGGCGAGTACGCGATGGTCAAGGCCGCCGCCGCGGCCGGCTGGATCGACGGGCCGGCCGTGGCCCTGGAGCAGCTCACCGTCCTGAAGCGGGCGGGGGCGGACTTCGTCCTCACCTACTTCGCCGCCGAGGTGGCCGAGGCGCTCCGTGGCTGAGGCGGCCCCGCCGGCGTCCAACGCCGACTGGTTCGCCCGGGCCCGCCGCGTGATCCCCGGCGGCGTGGACTCGCCGGTGCGGTCCTTCGCCTCCGTCGGCGGCACGCCGTACACGGTCGTCTCGGGCGAGGGCCCCTACGTGGTCGACGCCGAGGGGACCCGCTACGTCGACCTCGTCCAGTCCTACGGAGCCGTGCTGCTCGGCCACGCGCACCCTGCCGTCACCGAGGCGGTCGCCGCGGCGGCGGCGCGTGGCACCACGTTCGGCGCGCCGACACCGGGCGAGGTCCTGTTGGCCGAGGGCATCTGCGAGCGGATGCCCGGCTGCGAGCAGGTGCGACTGGTCTCCTCGGGCACCGAGGCCGCCATGAGCGCGGTGCGCCTGGCCCGCGGCGCCACGCGGCGCGACCGCGTGGTCAAGTTCGACGGCTGCTACCACGGGCACTCCGACGGGCTGCTCGCCGGCGGGGGCAGCGGGGTGGCCATGCTGGGCCTGCCGGGCTCGGTCGGCGTCTCGGCCGGCGCGGTGGCCGACACCGAGGTCGTCCCCTACAACGTCGTGCCCGCCCTGGACGAGCGCGTGGCCTGCGTGATCGTCGAGCCGGTGGCGGCGAACATGAACCTGGTGGCGCCGGCCCCCGGTTTCCTCGAGGGCCTGCGGGCCGCCTGCGACGCCGCGGGCGCCCTCCTGATCTTCGACGAGGTGATCACCGGCTTCCGCCTGGGCCCGGACGGGGCGACCGGCTGGTCCGGCGTCGCCCCGGACCTGTGGTGCTTCGGCAAGGTCATCGGCGGCGGGCTGCCCGTCGGGGCCTTCGCCGGCCGCCGCGACCTGATGGCCGAGCTGGCGCCCGACGGCCCGGTGTACCAGGCGGGCACCCTGTCGGGGAACCCGCTGGCCACGGCGGCGGGCCTGGCCGTGCTGGGCCAGGTGGGCCCGGCGGACTACGAGGCGCTGGCGGCCCGGGCCGGGCTCTTCGCCAAGGACCTCGAGGCGGCGGTGGCGTCGGGGGGCCTGGCGGTCACGGCGCCGGCGGTGGGGCCGCTGGTCGGGCTGTTCGTGGCCCCCGCGTCGTCGGGCCCGCTCGTGCCGCCGTCGGACTACGGGAGTGCCCGCGCCCTGGCGGGCAACGGGGTCTATGGCCGGCTCTTCCACGCCCTGCTCCGGCGCGGCGTGGCGCTCGCCCCCGGCCCCTACGAGGTCATGTTCCCGGGCCTGGCCCACGACGAGCGCGTGCTCTCGGGGGTCGTCGAGGCGGCCGCCGACGCCGCCGCGGAGGTGGCCGGAGGGCTGGGTTAGGGCCCGGCGCGGCCCGGCGCGGCGGTTGGCAGACTGGCACCGCATGCCCGAGCACCGATGGCCCGCCGACTACGCCGCCCTCCGGCGAGGCGAGGGATGCCCGATGTGCGGCGGCGGTGCCGCCGAGACGCCGCACGGCGTGCGGGTGTTCGAAGGCGCGTGGGCGGACGGCTACCTCGGCCGGCACCCCGTACGTCCCGGCTATGCCTATGTGATCTGGAAGGGCCGCCACGTCGCCGAGCCCAGCGACCTGTCGCCCGAGGAGGCGGCCGGGTTCTGGTCCGACGTCGCCCGGGTCGCCCAGGCCGTCGAGGAGCAGTACGAGCCCGCCAAGATGAACTGGCTCAGCCTGGGCAACGGCGTGCCGCACCTCCACGTGCACCTGGTGCCGCGTCCGCGCGACGACGCCCGGGCCGGCCTCCCGCTCGAGACGGAGGCCTTCTGGGTGGACATCACACCCGCCATCGAGCCGGTGCAGCTGGCGAGCGAGGCTGCGGCGCTGCGCGCCCGGCTGCAGGGCTGACCATGGGGGAGCTGTTGGCCGAGGGCCGCACCGCCGAGGTCTTCGCCTACGGCGAGGGCACGGTGCTCAAGCTCGACCGCCCCGACTGGAACGGCCTCGCCGAATTCGAGGGCGCCCTGCTCACCAGCCTGGCCGACGCGGGGCTGCCGGTGGCGCGCCCGCACGGCACCGTCACCGTGGAGGGCCGCAGCGGCGTGATCCTCGACCGCGTCGCCGGGCCCTCCCTCGCCCAGGTGCTGGCCGGATGTCGCTCCGAGCAGGCCGAGGAGCTGGCCGACCGCTTCGCCGGGCTGCAGCTGGAGTGCAACTCGGTCATCGTGGAGGGCCTGCCCGGGCTGGTACCGCGCCTCCGGGGCGAGATCGACGTCGCCGTCACCGACGCCGCGCTGCGCGCGGAGCTCGTGCGGCTGCTCGCCGCGCTCGACGACGGTGCGCGCGGGGTCTGCCACTACGACTTCCACCCGGAGAACGTGCTCGTCGGTCCCGACGGATGGGTGGTGATCGACTGGCTCACGGTGGCGGCCGGGCCGCCGGCGGCCGACCTGGCCCGCACGCTGGTCCTGTGGGGACGGCACACCGGCGAGCCGGTCGCCACGTTCCTCCGCGCGGTGCGCCGAATCGGCCGGGAGCGCCGCGGCCTCGACGACGACGCGCTCGACGCCTGGGTCCGCGTCGCCGCCGGGGCGCGCCTGGCCGAGGGGTTCGACGGTGAGGACGCGGCGTGGCTGATGCGGGTGGCGGCCGGCTCGCTGCGGCTCTTCGCCTGAGCCTGGAATCAGGCGGCGGGGCTCTCGAGCTCCTCGTCGGGCAGGAGGCGTGACACCAGCTCCATGGCCCGGTAGCCGAGCTCGGCCGGGCCGGCGGCGTCGGGACGCATCAGGTTGGCCATGATGCGCAGCAGCGTGTTCATCAGCAGCTCGGAGCGCATGCCGAGCCCGACGCAGAGCCGCATCGCCTCGGGGTGCGAAATCAGGTGGACGAAGGCGCGGGCCACCTTGTAGTACGGCCCGTAGGCGGCGCCGAGCTCGCGCTCGTAGTCAGCCAGCGCCTCGGCGCCCTCCCCGGTCAGCGCATGGCCGAGCGCGGCGGCCGCCAGGCGCCCGGTCTCGTAGCCGTAGGCGATCCCCTCGCCGTTGAACGGGTTGATGACCCCGCCCGCGTCACCGGCGATGAGCACGTTGCCCCCGGCCCGGGGCCCCACCGACAGCCCCATCGGCAGCTTGCCGCCGGTCGGCGGCCCGAGGCACGTCTCCGGGCTCAGTCCCCACGACTCGGGGGCGTAGCCCACGAAGGCGTCCATGAGATGGCTCGTGTTCATGCCCTTCCAGCGCTGCTCGGTCGACAGGAGGCCGACGCCGACGTTCACCCGGCCGTCGCCCATGGGGAAGATCCAGCCGTACCCGGGCACCACGTTGCCCTCCGCGTCGCGGATGTCCAGGTGCGACTCAATGAACGGGTCGTCGTGGCGATCCGAGGTGTAGTAGCCGCGCAGGGCCATCCCCATCGGCAGGTCGCGGCGTCGCGAGGTGCCCAGCATCCGGCCGATGCGCGAGTTCGACCCGTCGGCCACCACCACGTAGCGGGCCCTGATGGCCCGGGTGCCGCCGCCCTTCGCCTTGACCGTGACGCCCGTCAGGGTGGGCAGGGGCCCGCCGGTGGCCGCGCCCTCCTCGACGATCGGCCCCACCACCTCGGTCCCCTGCATCAGGGTCGCCCCGGCCCGGGCGGCGCCGTCGGCGACCAGCCCGTCGAGGTCGTGGCGGGTGATCGTGTAGCCGTAGGAGGGGAAGTTGGGGTGCTCGGGCCACTGCATCTCCATGGAGCGGCCGAACCCGTAGGCCCGCAGCCCGGTGAAGCGGTGTGAGCCGGCGATGGCATCCTCGAGGCCCATGTCGGCGAGCTGGCGCACGGCCCGGGGCGTCAGCCCGTCGCCGCACGTCTTCTCCCGCGGGAATTCCTTCTTCTCCACGACCACCACGTCCCAGCCGGCATCGGCCAGCCAGTAGCCGCACGAGGACCCGGCCGGCCCGGCGCCGACCACCACCACGTCGTGGACGCGCCCCGCCGTCCGCCTCGGTGCGGCCGCCCCGGCGGCTGCGGGGGTTGCCGCCGCCTTCTTGGCGGCTGCCCTCTTGACGGGGGTCTTCTTTGCCGGGGCCTTCGCCGGCGCCTTCCGGGCCGCGGCCTGCTTCTTCGCCGGCGTCTTCCGGGCCGCGGCCTGCTTCTTCGCCGGCGCCTTCGCCGTCCTCGCCGCCTTCTTGGGGGCGCCTGGAGGGGGGGTCGCGTCGGGAGCCGTCACGAGGGCATCGTAGGTCTGTCGCCGGGGCCTCTGACCAGCGCTGCGGATGTGCCTGGCGAATGGGCCGCATGGTAGAAACGGATCACAGTGGACCAGTACCTCCCGATCCTCATCCTGGGGCTGCTCGGCCTCGCCTTCACCGCCTTCTCCTTGGTCTCGTCAGCGCTGCTCGCGCCGAGGAAGAAGCCGACGGTGGCCAAGCTCGCGCCCTACGAGTGCGGCATCGTGCCCAACATCGAACCGCCCCAGCGCTTCCCGGTGCGCTTCTACCTGGTCTCCATGATCTTCATCATCTTCGACATCGAGATCGTCTTCCTCTACCCCTGGGCGGTGGTGTTCCACCAGATCGCCACGTTCGGCCTCATTGAGGTGATCGTGTTCGCCGCCGTCGTCTTCGTGTCGTTCGTGTACCTGATCTCCAACGGCGCCCTGACGTGGGGCCCGCCCAAGACGCTGCAGTCGGGCATGCCAAGCCGCACCTCGGAGTCGACCATCTCGCGCATCAGCGGGGCGCGCCCGACCTCGGGCGAGGCGGCTTGACGGATGGGGCTCGAGGATCTTCAGCACAACTTCCTGACCGGTCGCATGGAGGACCTGGTCAAGTGGGCCCGGCGCAACAGCGTGTGGCCGGCCACGTTCGGGCTGGCCTGCTGCGCCATTGAGATGATGTCGGTCGGCGCCGCCGACTACGACATCAGCCGGCTGGGGATGGAGGTCTTTCGGGCCTCGCCGCGCCAGGCCGACCTGATGGTGGTGGCCGGCCGGGTCTCCCAGAAGATGGCGCCCGTCCTGCGCCAGGTCTACGACCAGATGATGGAGCCCAAGTGGGTCATCTCCATGGGCGTGTGCGCGTCGACCGGCGGGATGTTCAACAACTACGCCATCGTGCAGGGCGTCGACCAGATCGTCCCGGTCGACGTCTACGCACCCGGTTGCCCCCCGTCGCCCGAGACGCTGTTGCACGCCATCCTGACGCTGCACGAGAAGATCCGCACCGGCGAGATCACGCGGCGCCCCGGATCGTCCATCCCGGCCGGTGAGCAGGCGACGGGAGGTTGGGTCCCCACCGTGCCCGACGCCGTGCGGGTGGCCACGCCGCGGTGAGCGAGAGCACCCCGACCGCCGCCCCGGCGGCGCCGCCCGCGGGTGTCCTCCCCGAGGTGCCCCGGCTGCCCGATGTCCGGGTGGACCAGCTGGCGTTTCCCCATCGCGACACCTACAAGCAGATGGTGGCCGCCTTCCGCGACGCGGGCTTCGAGACGTGCGCCGACCTGTGCGGCGTCGACTACCTGACCCATCCGGGCCGGTCGCTGCCCGAGGGCGTGGTGCCGGAGCGTTTCGAGGTGGTCGTCAACCTGCTCTCGCTCTCCATGCGCCAGCGCGTGCGCATCAGGGTGCAGCTTCCCGAGTCCGATCCGGTGGTCGACACCATCGTCGACGTCTACCCCGGGGCCGACGCCATGGAGCGCGAGGCCTACGACATGGTCGGCGTTCTCTTCACCGGTCACCCCGACATGACCCGCATCCTCATGCCCGAGGACTGGGAGGGCCACCCGCTGCGCAAGGACTACGGCGTGGGGCGGGTGCCCGTGCAGTTCAAGGAAGCGCCCGGACCGCGATGACCGAGCACGAGCACGACGACGAGCACGAGGCCGGCCCGGACGCAGGCCCCGAGCCCGTGGAAGTGGGGATGGAGGAGACCGAGGCCGCGCACCGCCATGCCGAGGAGCCGGCGTTCGTCGCGGAGACGTCCGAGGGGGCCCAGGAGCTGGCGCGCCGCGACACCACCACCGCCGGCGAGCTGCGCCAGGAGGTCGGCGCGGTGCTGCGCCTCCCCGAGGGCGGCTACGTCGACCCCGGCGACATCGACATCGAGCGCCGCGACGACCAGACCATGATCATCAACATGGGGCCCCAGCACCCGTCGACCCACGGCGTGCTGCGGCTCATGCTCGAGCTCGACGGCGAGACGGTGCTGCGCACCAAGCCGATCATCGGCTACCTGCACACCGGCATGGAGAAGACGGGGGAGGAGCTGACCTACGTCCAGGGCTCCACCAACGTGACCCGCATGGACTACCTCTCGCCCCTGCACAACGAGTTGGTCTTCTCGCTGGCCACCGAGGCGCTGCTCGACGTCGAGCTCCCGCCGCGCGCCATCTGGATCCGCATGCTGATGGCCGAGCTCAACCGCGTGTCGTCGCACCTGATGTGGATGGCCACCAACGGCATGGACCTCGGCTCCACCTCCATGATGATCTACGGTTTCCGCGAGCGCGAGATGGTCCTCACCTTCTTCGAGAAGACGACGGGCCTGCGCATGAACAACAACTACATCCGCCCCGGGGGCGTGGCGGCGGACCTGCCCGACGGCTGGCAGGACGACGTCGAGATCATCTGCGAGACGATCCTCGCCCGCACCTACGAGTACGACGAGCTGCTGACCGGGCAGCCCATCTTCCGCGAGCGCACCGAGGCCGTCGGCAACATCTCGGCCGAGGAGGCGTTGGCGCTCTCCGTCACCGGGCCGATCCTGCGCTCCACCGGCGTGCCCTGGGACCTGCGGCGGACGATGCCGTACCTGGCCTACGACAAGCTGGACTTCGACGTCATCGTCGGCAGCTACGGCGACAACTTCGACCGTTACTCGGTGCGCCTCAACGAAATCCGCGAGTCGATCAAGATGATCCGCCAGATCGCCGAGATGATGCCGCCGGGCGACTACCGGGTGCAGGACCGCAAGGTCACGCCACCGCCTCGCGCCCGCATCGACGAGAGCATGGAGGCGCTGATCCACCACTTCAAGATCTTCACCGAGGGGTTCCGGGTCCCCGAGGGCGAGGTCTACGTGGCGATCGAGTCACCGCGGGGCGAGCTCGGCTGTTACATGGTCTCCGACGGGACGTCGAAGCCCTACCGCCTCCACATCCGTGGACCGAGCTTCGTGAACCTCCAGGCCCTGCCGCTGCTGCTGCGCGGTGGCCTCATGGCCGACGCGGTGGCCGTGATCTCGTCGGTCGACCCGGTCATGGGCGAGGTGGACCGGTGAGCCACCTCAACGCGGACATCCGCGAGCGCGCCAAGGAGCTCGTGTCGCTCTACCCACAGCCTCGCTCCGCGCTGATCCCGCTGTGCCACCTGGCCCAGGAGCAGGACGGCTGGTTGCGGCCGGAGGCAGTGGAGGAGATCGCCGAGCTGTGCGGCGTGACCGCGGCCGAGGTGCGGGGCACGGCCACGTTCTACGACATGCTGCACACCGAGCCGGTCGGGACCTACGTGGTCTCGCTGTGCACCAACATCGCCTGCATGCTCGGCGGCGCCCTCGAGTTGCTCGAGCACGCCGAGGCGTCCCTCGGCGTCCGGGCCGGCGGGACGACGGTCGACGGCGTCTTCACGCTCGAGGAGTCCGAGTGCCTCGCCGACTGCGACCGCACGCCCTGCGTGCAGGTCAACCACCGCTACATGGGCGCGCAGACACCCGAGAGCTTCGACGCTCTGGTGGGCGACCTGCGCTCCGGCGCGCTGTCCGGGACGGTGCCCCCGCACGGCACCCTCGTCCGGGTGCGCCGCAGCGTCGGCCTGGTGGCCGACCGGTCCGCCATCGTGGAGGAGCGAGCCACGGCGTCCGAGGCGCAGGCGGCACGAGCCGCCGCGGCGGGCGGCGGGAAGAAGGCCTGATGGCGATCACCGACGCACCCAAGATCATCACGTCGCGCCTCGGCTACGACGACTCCTACACGCTGGAGCGCTACCTGGCCACCGGCGGCTATGCCGGCCTGCGCAAGGCGCTGTCCATGACGCCCGAGGCGGTGGCGGCCGAGGTGGACGCGGCCAGCCTGCTCGGGCGCGGCGGCGCCGGGTTCCCGGCCGGGCGCAAGTGGTCGATGCTGCGCAAGAACCCGCTGACCTACCTGGTGATCAACGGCGACGAGTCCGAGCCCGCCACCTTCAAGGACCACATGCTCATCGAAGGGGACCCGCACCAGATCCTCGAGGGCGTGCTGATCTCGGCCTATGCGCTCCAGGTGAGCCAGGCCTTCATCTACCTGCGCGGCGAGTTCGCCCTCGGGCTCGAGCGGCTGCAGACGGCGCTGAACGAGGCGTACGCGCACGGCGCGGTGGGGACCGACATCTTCGGCTCGGGGTTCTCCCTCGACGTGGTCGTCCACCCCGGCGCCGGCGCCTACATCTGCGGCGAGGAGACGGCGCTGCTCGAGTCGCTCGAGGGCAAGCGCGGCTTCCCCCGCATCAAGCCGCCCTACTTCCCGGCCGCCATCGGCCTCTACGGCGAGCCCACCGTGGTCAACAACGTCGAGACGATGGCCAACATCCCCTGGATCATCAACAACGGCGCCGCCGCCTTCGCCGCCCTCGGGGCGGGCCGCTCCACGGGGACGCGGCTGTTCGCGCTGGCGGGCCACGTGCGCAAGCCGGGCAACTACGAGCTCGAGATGGTGAAGACGACCTTCCGCGACCTGATCTACGCGCCGGTGCTCGGCGGGGGCATCCGGGGGTCCAACACGCTCAAGGCGTTCATCCCGGGCGGCGTCTCCGCCCCGTGGTTCGGGCCGGACCAGGTGGACCTGCCGCTCGGCCAGGACGAGGTGGGCGACGCCGGCTCCATGCTCGGGTCCGGCTCCGTCGTCGTCATGGACTCGGACACCTGCATGGTGCGGGCCGCCTGGCGCATCACCAAGTTCTTCTCCCGCGAGTCGTGCGGCCAGTGCACCCCGTGCCGCGAGGGCTCCGGTTGGCTGGAGCGCATCATGTACCGAATTGAGAACGGCGCCGGGCGCGAGGAAGATCTGGACCTCCTCATGGACCTCTGCGACAACATCTCGCCCGGCGTGGCCTGGCCGCCCCAGCAGACCACCATCTGCGTGCTCGGCCCCTCCATCCCCTCGTCCATCGCGTCGGGCATCCGCATGTTCCGCGACGAGTACCTCGTCCATGTGAAGGAGGGGGGGTGTCCCTTTGACTGACACGGCGAAGGCCCCGTCCCCCCAGGAAGCGCCGGCGACGACCGCGCCGGAGGACGGGACGCTCACCTTCACCCTCGATGGGCGCGAGGTCACGGCGAAGAAGGGCGAGCTGCTCATTGCGGCGGCCGAGCGGGCCGGGACCTATATCCCGCGCTTCTGCTACCACCCGCGCATGGAGCCGGTGGGCATGTGCCGCATGTGCCTGGTCGACGTCGAGGGCCCGCGCGGCGGCACGCTGACGCCGGCCTGCTTCGTGGCGGTCACCGACGGCATGGTGGTCGACAGCGCCAACGAACGCGTCAAGAAGGCCCAGGACGGCGTGCTCGAGTTCCTGCTGGCCAACCACCCGCTCGACTGCCCCGTGTGCGACAAGGGCGGCGAGTGCCCCCTGCAGGACCAGACGCTGGCCTACGGGCCGGGGGAGAGCCGCTTCATTGAGGAGAAGCGGCACTTCGAGAAGCCGATCGCGATCTCCGACCTCGTGCTGCTCGACCGCGAGCGCTGCATTCAGTGCGCCCGCTGCACCCGTTTCGCGTCGGACGTCGCCGGTGAGGCGCAGATCGACTTCGCGGGCCGCGGCGAGGGGGTCGAGGTGGCGACCTTCCCGACCGAGCCCTTCTCCTCCTACTTCAGCGGCAACACCGTGCAGATCTGCCCGGTCGGCGCGCTCACCGCGACGCCGTACCGCTTCACCGCCCGCCCCTGGGATCTCGACCAGGTCGAGTCCACCTGCACCGCCTGCTCGGTGGGGTGCCGGGTGGCCGTGCAGTCGTCGCAGAACCGCCTGACCCGGCTGCTCGGCATCGACTCGGAGCCGGTGAACCACGGCTGGCTGTGCGACAAGGGCCGCTTCACCTACGAGTCGGTCAACGGCGACGAGGTCGACGCCGGCCCGCTGCCGACCGAGCTGGCCGACGAGGCCGTCGACGTGGCGCCCGCCACCGCCTCCCAGGTGGTCAGCCTGGGCGTGAGCCGCGGCCAGTTCCTCGGTGAGGCGCACGAGACCGGGCGCTTCGAGCACGGCCGCCTCACCGAGCCCCGCATCCGCAAGGAGGGGGAGCTGGTCCCGGTCAGCTGGGGCGAGGCGCTCGCGGCCGCCGCGGCCGGCATGGCCGCCGCCAAGCAGGCCGGCGGGTCCGGTGCGGTGGCGCTGATCGGGGGGGCCCGCCTCACCAACGAGTCGGCCTACGCCTGGGCCAAGCTGGCCAAGGGCGTCGTCGGCACCGACTCGGTCGACGCCCAGCTCGGCGACGGCCTCCCCGCCGACCTGGTCCTCGGGCTGCCCCGGGCCACCATCGACGAGGCGTGCGGGGCGCAGGTGCTGGTGACGCTGGCCGGCGACCTGCGCGAGGAGCTGCCCGTCCTGTTCCTGCGCCTCCGCGAGGCCGTGCTCGCCGGCGCCACCGCGCTGGTCGAGGTCAGCCCCACCCCCACCGCGCTCACCGCGCTGGCGGCGGCGAGCCTGCGCACCCGCCCGGGCGACGCGCCGCTGCTGGCCAAGGCGCTGACGGGCGACGCGGCGGCGACGACCGCCCTCGGCACCCACCACGAGGGCGCCGCGGTGGAGCCCGGCGCGCTCGAGACGGCCCGCCGGCTGCTCGCGGCGCGCCCCGGCGGCGAGGGCGTGGTGATCGTCGCCGGCCGACCCTCCTACGCCGAGTCGGGCGAGGTGGCCGCCGAGGCCGTGCGCAACCTGGCCGCCGCCCTGCCCAAGGCCACGTTCCTGCCGGCGCTGCGCCGCGGCAACGTGTTCGGGGCCCTCGACATGGGGCTGGCCCCGGGCCTGCTGCCGGGACGGGTCAGCCTCGATGCGGGCCGCGAGCGCTTCACCGCCGCCTGGGGCTCCGTGCCCGCCGGCACCGGGCTCTCGACCGCCGACATCCTCGCCTCCATGGCGGGCGAGCGCGACGACGACGGGGACGACGGCGACCGGGTGCGGGCGCTCGTGTTGCTCGGCGCCGACCCGTTGAGCGACTTCCCCGACCGCGCCGTGGCCGAGAAGGCGCTCTCGGCCGGGCACTTCGTGGTCGCGGTCACGGGTCACCCGTCGGAGTCGGTCGACGCGCACGCCGACGTCGTGCTGCCCTGCGCCGTGTCCCACGAGCGACCCGGCACGACCACCAACATCGAGGGCCGCGTGAGCCGCCTCGGGCCGAAGATCTCTGCGCCGGGGTTCGCCTGGCCTGACTGGATGATCGCGGCCGAGCTGGCGGCCGCCCTCGGGGGCGACCTCGGCGTGCTGAGCGACGACGACCTCGCCGAGGAGCTGGCGCTGGCCGCACCGGCCTACGCCGGGCTGACCCAGAAGGTCCTGCACTCAGACGTCGCCCACGACGGCATCCTGGTGCCGCTGTCCCGCGACACCGGCCGCCACCTCGACGTGGAGCCGATCGACCCGATCGCCCTGCCCGGCGTGGAGTCCGTGGAGCGCCAGGGGGCACCCCCCCGCGTCGGCACCGGCACCGGCGTGCCCACCGTGGCGCGCATCGCCGCGCTGGGCAGCCCGCCGCCCCTGCTCGCCTGGACCGGGGCCGGCGGCGCCGAGCCGCTGCACGTCCCCAAGGCCGACAACTACTCTCTGCGCCTGGTGGCCGGCCGCCGCCTGTACGACGCCGGCAGCTCGGTGACGGGGTCGCCCTCGCTCACCCCGCTCGTGCCCGTGCTGGTGGCGCGGGCCAACCCCTACGACCTCGACCGCCTGGGCGCGGTCACCGGCGACCGTGTGAAGGTGCGCTCGGCCCGGGGCGAGCTGATCCTGGCCGCCGAGGCGGACGAGGGCGTGCCCAGGGGCGTCGTCGCCATCGACTTCAACGTCCCCGGTGGCGAGAGCGCGCCGGGCAACGCCGC
>Ga0181530_10000600_pt1 | contig 46345 bp, 43 predicted proteins | sample PEATcosm2014_Bin_42_FD_119769 | JGI IMG/M metagenome (GOLD analysis project Ga0181530, IMG submission 119769) | Peatland microbial communities from MTU Mesocosm Facility, Houghton, MI, USA - PEATcosm2014_Bin10_60_metaG | ecosystem: Environmental > Terrestrial > Soil > Wetlands > Peat | place...
CAGGTTGGCTTGTTCTGCGCCGCGGACTCGACGCCCTCGCGGCAATCTACAGAGGTTGGGTATTGGCGCAGGGCCCATAGCCTCGAAGATAGGATCAATCATCAGGGCCGGGCGAGACTTTACGCCCTGACTATCTTCGCGTCACTTCTGCCTCGGTGATCAATACTGGCTTCTGAAACTGCTTTGCGCGCTTGACCACATCGGAAAAAGGGCCGCAGCGGCGTTCACAACTTGCGGGGGCCTATGTCTTTCAGAAAACCTTTATCGGGGTACATAGACCCCGAGTTGCCGCATTACCGACCGGGCCGAAACCCGTTGGAATCATTGGACTCCGGGCTTCGAGAGCCGAGACAGGATCCCAGTGGACCCATCGAATGCAGGTCATGGCCCCGGTTTGCGCCTGCGGATGCGGCGAGCAAATCCAACTCAAGCCCCAGCATCGGTGTCCGACCGAAGGCATGCCCCGCTACATCCACGGTCATCACCCGAACCCGCTTCGCCGCTTCTGCGCGGTGGTTCGTGCCCAGGGGCTGCTGCTCACGCGGGATGTCTGCCGCAAGCTCCGAATCTCCGAGACCCAGTACCATCGTCTGGAGGCGGCTGGGGTCTTTCCGCAGCCACGGAGGTGGGGGAAGCCGCCGCGCTTGCGCATGCGGGTGTTCGCACCGGGGGATGTTGCCGGGCTGCGGGCGGTACTGCGCAAGATGCTTCACAGGCGGCGGCAGGCATGACCTCCTGCCCCGCGCCGCGTCCACATCATGCGGGGAGCTATATTCTCTTGACACCGCAGCATACAGGATATCTCATCGCACTTGCTTAGCGCGCGGTAGAAGGACCAGTTGGACCGCAGTGGCGAAAATCGCCCGGGCGAGATAGGTGCGAACATGGTGAGGACCTTCCTGAGTCATAGCAGTCTCGACAAGGACTTGGCGCGCCTCGTTGCCGATGATCTAGCTGCGTGCGGGGTAGAAACCTGGTTGGATGAGATCGAGCTGCTTGTCGGGGACCAGCTCTCGCAGCGGATTCGTGAGGCCATCTCGGCGAGCGAATACCTGGCGGTGTTCGTGTCGCATGACTCCTTGGGGTCACGATGGGTTGCCGTCGAGATTGCATACGCCAAGGAAGTCATGGAATCCACTGGATGCGCACGGCTGCTGCCGATTCTTACGCCCGGGCTGAAGAACGAGGAGATCCCGGAAGTCATGCGCGACTACCTTGGGATGGACATTCGCGAGGCAGGGAAATACGGCAGCCAGATCGAGACTCTCATCAGGCAGCTCAATCCGAGCGCCTTGCCGAAGTCGTCCTATGGCTACTGGGGCCTGAGCCTGGACGCCCGGCGGAAGAAATGCCTCGTGGATGCGGGGAAAGGGGCTCGGTTTCACAGTTGGGTCGTCGACCATCTGAAGGCGATACTCCAGGCAAATCGTGACCCATCCCAACGGTATTGGGCTTACGTGGCGCTGGGCGAGCTGGCACCCAGCAAGAATGACAGTGAGGAGCTGAGATTGCTGAAAGCGGGAATGGAAGATAGGGACCCTTTCGCGAGAGCAGGCGCAATCGAAGGTACGAAAATCGTGGAGCAAATCATTAGGAGACGACAATGATGAAGAAGCAATGGCATGTTGTAGGAGCAGCTCTATCACTTGGTCTACTGCTGTGTCCCTTGTCGGCGGCTGGAAAGAGCAATGATCCTTCCGCGGCGGCGAAGCAAGCGGCCGAAGGCGCTGGCCAAGTGCAGTTCAGCCAAGCCGGTAACCGGGGAGCCCCAATCTTCTTGCTCGAAGAACAGCACAACTCACGGCTCCAGCAAATGCAGCACGCCCTCGTCATGACCCGGTTACACGAAAAGTCTGGGCTCGTCGACGTCGTCCTCGAGGGCTACTTGTTGGATGGCAACAAGGTCGATCTCACACCCTACCGGCAGATGCTGCGTGGTCTTTCCCCGGCACAGCGAGCCGAAATTGTCGTTCAGCTACTTAAGGAAGGCGAAATCAGTGGTGCGGAATTCGTCGGCCTTGTCTTCGATGATGTCACCCTGCACCCGTGCGAGGTGAAAGCGCAGCACGGAGTGACTGTGAGTGACCAGGCGACGAAGGGCATGCTCGGCTATCTGCAGGCCATCGCTCGGGTCGACATGCCATGGGTTCAGAAGAAGCTCGAGATCATCAAGGACGAAAAGAAGATGCTGGCCATCGGCACCTTCGGCCAGAAGGCGCTCTACGAATCGATCCGCGACTACGCGGCCAAGAAATCCGTGGCGGTGAGTGAGAGCGACAAGAAGGGCATGGACGAATATCTTGCATTCTGGACGGGGCGAGCCAAGGCCGACCAGACGATGTTCGATGTCGCGCGGTCGGTCGCCGATAGCAAGGGGAAGAGCGCTGTGGTCATGAACATTGGTGCTCTCCATACGAAGCGGCAAAGCGAGCTGTGCACGCAAGAAAAGCGTCCGTTCGCGGTCATAACCCCGCTGGCGAAGGTCACGGACAACAAGAGGTCCGATCTGACTAATGCCATGTACGAACGCAAGCTCGAGCAGCGCTCGGTATTCGGCAGCGGTTTGTCGAAGACGATCGAAGCGGGGGGGCACATGAAGAAGCCGGAGACAGTCTTGGCGCAGGAATGGTTCCAGACGAAGTCTGAGATCTATAGTTTCGTGGACCGAATCGCCAAGCATATATTGGCGGCCCAGGGTGGGGGTGCGAATCCTCCCGGCAGCCCGCCGGCCCCACCGGTACCCCCTTTCGGCTTTGGCAAGGACGACTTCCAGGGAAAGTGGATCATGATCGACCCAAGCAGGCTCGCGCTCGCCCCTGCCGACACGAACGACAAGAAGAACCGGGCTGTCTTGATTCCCATCGTGTTCAAGGAAAGCGGGCGGACCTTGTGGGCGAAGGCCGCCTTGTTGCAGTCCAAGGGAACGGACACTCGTAGCGTCGAAACGATCCTCAGGGGCGCCTTGGACGCGGTGGAAAACGAGGCGAAGACGCCAGAGAGCGCCGAAAGTCCGACCGGCGCCATTCAGGTCGGCGTTGACGTGACCGCGGGATTCGCCGAGACCGTCGAGAGGGCTCGGATGATCCAGTTGGCCGGCACGTGAGGTTGAGTGCTCTTCCGGAGGTTCTCGCCGGCTTTCAGGCGATACCGATCAACTCTCGTCGGGCTGCGCCAGGATGGCCACGGTCGTGAGCCACCGCATCCAGGCTGACGGAGCACGCTACTGAGCGCCAGACACCAAGGCACAAGCAGAGTCCGCAGCCAGGCTCAAGACGAAATCGCAGTGTGACGAAGATGCGTCAACGTGAAGGCTCACCGCCGCTTCGAATCACGACATTCCGGAGATATTGTCGCGCAAGTGCAGCACACCGGGAATTGCAGAGAGATCAGGAAGGCCGGCCGGGTCTTGGAGCTGTGGGTCGGTCGCGGCAGGGACCATTCTCAGTTAGACCCGTACGGCGAGGCGCCGCTTCCGAAGGAGCTCGCTGATCTCAAACGTGGCGGTGATCCCCTGATGGCGATCCGCGCGAATGAGGAAAGACGACGCAGTCGGCGGACGCGACGAAAGATGAGTGAGAAGCCAGCTGATCAAACAATAAGGTGTAGTCCCGTCGGCAAGGGGCGATCCGATCCAGCAGGGCTGCGACAATGCGGCTGTCAAGGATCTCTAGGTTCAGCACGGCGGCAGCCCGCCTGACGTCGAGTGATGTAATTTGGTTGGCTGGGCTGCTGCGGTCGAGGCAACCTGATCGCCGGTCTTGGTTGGCGCTGCCCAGTCGGTCCGCCAAGCGCCCGAGCGGTCCAACTCCTGGCGTGACGGCTTGCCACCCCGCTGAGCGCGGGTCTGTCTGTACGGAATCCTTATGCATACGAGGTCGCGAGGGTCGGTGTACCCGCCCCGGCACCAGTCGAAGACCCTACCACGCAAGCTCCAAGGGGTAAGGGGGACGCGCCACTTGCCTTGCCAGCCTATGTCGACGTAGAGTCCGCTTACTCCCGCTTTTGTGAGGAGGATCGTGTGTCGGCATGTATCGCGTCTTCATTTCATACGCAAGCCCACTTCCGTTAGCGGAAGACATTGCGAAGGCGTTCGAGCCCCACGGAATCGACGTCTTCTGGGACAAGGCGAACTTGCGAGCCGGAGACGCTCTGAGTCGGCGACTCTGCGATGAACTAAGCCAATGTGATGAGGTCTGCCTACTCTGGAGCAGGGCGGCCAACGACAGCCAATGGGTACGGTTCGAATGTGCCGTCGCGTTCGCCTACGGCAAGCAGGTTGTACCTCTGGTCGACGACTCAGACACTCCGCTGCCCGAACAATATGCCCACCTCGTCAAACATGAGCTGAACCGGTGGTACAGCTACGTCCAGGACGTAGCAGACCGCGCGTCGCAGAAGCGCGGGCTTCAAAACACGAGCATCACCCTCGGTCCAAACAATGGGCCGTGTCTGATCATTTCCCACTGCGAGGACCGAAAGTGGACCAAGGACGGTTTTCCTCAGGCGCCCGGCTATTTGCTCCGCGGCTATTTGTCGGCGGGGCGCCCGAGCGACGCTGTCAAGTTAGAGAAGCTGCGGGCCAAACAGAACTCCTACGGGGAAGCCAGGAGACGCATCGACCCCTTCGCCAACATGGTCTGGCTCCTGGATTCGCCCGCTAGCAACAAGTTGGTCGGGGAGCTGGTTGACTCCTATCGCCAGTGGACTTCTGGGGGGCACCTTCGCTGGACCGATCAATCTCCCCGAGGTTGCAGCGAAGCCATCGTGATCAAGTCTGCTCATGGCCACGAGCAGACACTGGACTCAATCAAGCTTGGGCCCGCAGAATCGGGCATTGGTGGCATCGCGCCATATGAGGACTACTTCGTCATCATGTCCTTGCCAGGTTGCACCCTAGGTTTGGTCAACCCGCGCGCCCGAGTCTGGATTCTCTTCGGAATTCACTCGAAAGGTACGTTTGTCGCCACTGAGCTCTTCCGTAGCGAGAATCTACCGAGACTCCTGAAGGATATCAGTGACCGATGTGGAAAAGGGGGAACACCATCCTACTTTGAAGCGGTCTATCGCGTCCCTGCCTGCGTTGATGTCAATCAAGTGATTGTTGGACAGTTGGACCTGGTCCACTTCGCCGAGCTTCGGTCGAGGAGCGACGATGCGACCTCTGACGAACCGGATTGGCAGATCCTGCCGTACTATCGGTCTCGTGAGGAAAAGTGGCGCATACCGATTCAAATTACCCACCTCGACCTCGTCGCAGGCTGCAATTTCAGATGCCCACATTGTATCGAGGCCCAGATACGGGAGAGCATGCTTCGGCTGTCACTGGAGGCATGCATCAGGATACTCAGTGATCTTCGATGGCACGGTTGCAAGAAGCTTGGTTTCTACGGTGGCGAGCCAACACTTCACAGTCATTTTGGCCTTATACTCGACATGGCCGGCCACATGGGATTTGATGCGACGTTGGTCACCAACGGGAGTCGCCTGAACCGGGCCGATGTGAGCAGCGCGATCCTACGCAACCGAAAGAGCCTTCAGCTCAGGGTCTCGCTGGACGCGAACAGCGAAGCCACTCACAAGGCGATTCATCGACCCCGGGATCCAGACGTTACGCTCAATGGAGTCACCGCAGGCATCGAACGCCTCATTCAGGGCGGTGTGCACACCAGCGTTTCATATCTCTTGATACCGGGTACTGGCAATATCAGGGAGTTGAATTCGGCTTGCGAGCGCTGGCAACGGGCAGGAACCCGCCAGATGGCTGTGCGGTTTGCGACAGGACCACACGGCAAAGCGCCCGCTGCAATGTCGGTGGAAGAGCGCGCCTTGATTGCCTCAGCACTCTATGACCACGCAGACTTCATCTCCGCCCCGGTATGGTTGCGGGCGCTTGTGGATTCTCACGACTCCGCCCCTGAGGTGGGTGTCGGAGAGTGCTATTCTGCCTATTATCGGATCACGATTTCCCCTTGGCTCCCACCCGACCAGAAGCGGTCTTCACAGGAAGACGGCTACGGAATCGCCGAGACGCCTAATGCCTGGCTTTCCCTTTGCGCATACCACCGGCTCGATGGGCGTTTCGGTCTACCATGGCCTGTGGACTTGGACGTGTGGCTGCAGAAGGATCGCGACGCGAGGATCCGCGACATGAACCTTGAGATGTGCCGAGAGGTCCTCTGCTGTCGACGAACGTACAATCGGCAAGTCGGCGACTATCTTCTGCGCGAGAGCAATCGCGTTAAGCCGTAGTCGGCGCTGTTGCCCAGGCGATGAGGAATCAGGGGGGCCGCCCTGGCTACCCAGCGCATCCGGCCGAATCTCGAAGCGCAGCCCTGCAACCCAGCCTGGTCATACGACGTCTCCTCCGACCCAGGGCCCGATCGGAGATCGGGCCGACTTGGTGGCCACAACATTCGAAGCCTGTGTGCTCCGAAAAATCCGGATCCCGGTGGCCCAACGAGAGGCCGGGGGCGCCCGCCCGCCGCCACAATCTCCATGGCTTCTCAGCTGGTTGCGCCGCAGCGTTCCAGACGCGAACACCCTCCTGAGTGAAGTTCGGCCCGCTGAACGTCCAGGCGGCCTATGCGCCGACCATGAAGTGGCGGGGCTGTCAAGCAGGGCCACCATGGGATTCCTTGAGTGTGCAGCCCACTATGCAGCCCACTCAGGCGAAACGGGCTGGAACGTCCAGACACGCCAATATCAGCTAACCCGTTGATCCGTAACGGATCGAAACGCCCGGAGGTGTCACTAACGCACCTTGGCAAGGTGACGCTCTACCACTGAGTTACGCCCGCAGAGGGGACTTGGTTTAAGCGGAAACCTCCTTTCGGTCAAGGGGTTGGGTGATTCTTTCGTTTCTGTCCTTGTGCATCTCAGAGTGTCGAAAAGGCTATGCAGCCCACGGCGCGTTGTGTCCTTCGAGCAGTCTGGAAGCGATCTCTAGTAAGCGCAGGTCGACCATTCCTGAGCACGGCGGCATTTTCGTCAAGATCCTCGATTTCGTCGCCCTCATCACGGATAGGGGGCCGCGCTGGGCGCGGCCGAGAACCCGCGTTTGTCGAAGCTCGCTTCCAGACATAGTGCTCGACTACGTGCGTGTACTCCCAGTAGTCACGAGATCTTGGCGAAAAAACCAAAGTAGTCGCGGGCGTTGCGGAAGCAGATGTCCCGCACCATGTTTCCTAGCAATTCCATGTCGGCGGGGATCAGCCCCTTCTCGACGTCATTGCCCAGCAGGTTGCACAGCAGCCGGCGGAAATACTCGTGGCGCGAGTACGAGAGGAAACTGCGCGAATCGGTCAGCATGCCCACGAAGCGCGAAAGCAGACCGAGGGCGGAGAGCGCGTTCAACTGGCGTTCCATGCCGTCCTTCTGATCCATGAACCACCAGGCCGCGCCGAACTGGATCTTGCCTGGACACGAACCATCCTGGAAATTGCCCAGCATGGTTGCGATGACCTCGTTGTCGGCCGGATTGAGATTGTAGAGAATGGTCTTGCAGAGCTGGTTGCTGGAATCCAGCCGATCGAGCAGCCGCCCAAGAGAAAATCCCTGCGGGTAGTCGCCGATGGAGTCGAAGCCGGTGTCGGGACCCAGGCTGCGCATCGCACGCGTGCTGTTGTTGCGCATGGCCCCCAGGTGGAACTGCTGCGTCCAGCCGCGCGCATGATCCATGATGGCGAGTTCATACTGCATTGCCGAACAGAACTGTCCCTGCTCGACGGGCGAGAGAGCCTGCCTGGCCCGCGCCTTGGCAAAGATAGCCTCGATCTCCTTGGCCGTGTACGGGTCGGCCGAGATCTGTTCGAGGCCGTGGTCACTCACGCGGCAGCCGACCTGATGGAAGAACCCATGCCGTCTTTCGAGTGCGGCCAAGAAGTTCTCGAACGAGCCAATGTCCACGCCGGAGACCGCTTGCAGCTTGTCCACCCAGAGGTTCCAGCCCTCCAGGTCGGCCAGGGCCATGGCCTTGTCCGGTCGCCAGGTGGGCAACAGCTTGGTAGCCGCCCCCGCGTTCTTGCCGTGTTTCTGATGGGCTGCCAGCGAATCCACCGGATCGTCAGTGGAACAGACCACCATCACCTTGAAGTGCTTGAGCAGACCCTGGGTGGAGAAGTCGTCTTGCGCGAGCTTGCGGTTGCAATGATCGTAGATCTCGCGCGCCGTCGAGGGATTGAGGAGCTTCCCCTTCACCCCGAAGGGATTGGCGAGTTCCATGTGGGTCCAGTGGTACAGCGGGTTGCGCAGGGTGTACGGCACTGTGCGGGCCCACATCTCGAACTTCTCCCAGTCGGAGGCGGCGCCCGTGCAATAGCGCTCGGGCACGCCGTTCGAACGCATGGCCCGCCACTTGTAGTGATCGCCGTTCAACCAGATCTGCGTGAGGGTTCCGAACTTTTGGTTGTCGGCTACCTGATCAGGAGACAGGTGGCAGTGGTAATCGATGATCGGCTGATCCTTGGCGTAGTCGTGGTACAGGCACTCGGCAGTCTGGTTCTCCAGCAGGAAACTGTCGTCGAGAAAGGTCTTCATAGCCGCGTCAGGCTAGCGCAGGTGGGTCTCGAAGGGAAGCGCCACCGGGCCAACATCACCATTGTGGGTTCGAGTGGCGCGGGCAAGGGCCTGGCCACGCTGCAGTGCAAGTGAGTGACGACGGAAGGCCTGGCGCGATGGTGTTCGATGGATTTCTTCGCCACCCTGCGCGGATGTCCCTCGCCGAGGACGCGTGGTTGACCCGAGGAAGATTATCGGACATTGTCGTTTCTCAACACGCGAGGAGAGCGGGCAACTGTCCTAGCTGGAGGTGACTATGACGACCACTATCTCGAAGTACTCCGTGGGTATCGGTGATCGCTTTGGCTTGGAAGGGGCGGCTCAGTTGCGGGCCTTCCAGGCTGCCAGGGATCGCGGCGTCACCATCACGCCGGTCTGGAACAAGTCGAACCGCGAGCACTCGCTGATCGGGACGCGGCCTGAGGACGTGCGCGCCGAGGCCGCTGCCGCAGTCAAGTCTTGCCAGTGGGCTGGCCCCTACTTCGTCGACGCGGATCACATCGGTCTGGCCACGGTCGACAAGTTCCTCGCAGCGAGCGACTTCTTCACTATCGATGTCGCGGACTTCATCGGCAAGTCGGCGTCGGATTCATCGATAGCCAAGTACACGGCTGACATGCAGCGCTTCTCGGGTGCACTCCCCATTCCGGGTATCGCCGAACCGGTGGCTGTCAGTCCGGCGGCTCTGCAGCAGATCGCAGCGAAATACCTTTTTGCCGTCGAAGAGGCGGGCCGGGTCTACCGCCACATTGTAGAGAAGAAGGGTGAAGGTACTTTCGTCACCGAGGTGTCGTTCGACGAAGCCAACAGCCCGCAGACCCCGGCCGAGCTGCTCTTCATCCTGGCGGCCTTGGCGCGCGAGCGGATCCCGGTGGCCACCGTGGCGCCCAAGTTCACCGGCGAGTTTCTCAAGGGGATCGACTACGTGGGCGACATCAAGCAGTTCACCCGAGAATTCGAGGAGGATCTCGCTGTCCTGGCGTTCGCCAAGCAAACCTTCGGGCTGCCGGCCTCGCTCAAGCTGAGCGTTCACTCGGGCAGCGACAAGTTCTCCCTGTACCCAATCATCCACCGGGCAATCCACAAGGCTGACGCCGGCATCCACCTGAAGACGGCGGGAACCACCTGGCTGGAAGAGGTCATCGGGCTGGCCGCAGCCGGGGGCGAAGGGCTGGCCTTCGTCAAGGCCTTGTACCGGGATGCCTACGGCCGCTACGACGAATTGGCCAAGCCCTATCTCACGGTCATCGCCATAGACCGCAAGGCGCTGCCCACGCCGGACCAGGTGGATTCGTGGAATGCCCAGGATTACGTGGAGATGCTCGAGCACAACCAGGCCTGCAAGCGCTTCAACATTCACTTCCGCCAGATGGTGCACATCAGCTTCAAGCTGGCAGCCGAGAAGGGGCCGCAATACCTGGCCCTGCTCAAGTCCAATCGCAGCAGCATCGAGTCCCACGTCTCGGACAACATCCTCCGGCGCCATATCGAGCCGCTCTTCCTCGGAACCGCCGGATGACGTGAGGGGCCGACCAGCGAATTCCTGCTGGCGCGCACGCCGGAGCGGCGATAGGGTTTCTGCCAGCCTGGGCACGTGAGCGTGCCCGCCCGCCCGACCCGCCAACAGGAGCAACGATGGACCCCAAGAATTTCATCAGTGCCTATGACTTCACCGGAAAAACCATTGCCATCACAGGCGGCGGCGGGGTCTTGTGTGGTGAGATGGCCCGAGGCTTGGCGGGCTGCGGTGCCAACCTGGTCGTGCTGGACCGCGATGTAGGCTTCGCGGAGAAGGTGCTCGCCACGCTGAAGGGGACCAAGGGATCCCACAAGGCCGCCTTCATCGACGTGCTCGACAAGGCAGCGGTCCAACAGGCGGCCGACAAGGTGATTGCGGAATACGGCAAGATCGACGGCCTCATCAATGGCGCTGGCGGGAACAATCCCAAGGCCACCACCAACCCCGAGCAGTCCTTCTTCGACATACCGCCCGAAGCCATCCAGTTCGTGGCCAACCTGAATCTGCAGGGGACGATCCTGCCCAGCCAGGCGTTCGGTCGCTGCATGGTCAAGCAGAAGGAAGGCGTGATCCTGAATGTTTCGTCGATGAACGCATTCCGGCCGCTGACCAGGATTCCAGCCTATTCCGCGGCCAAGGCTGCGGTGAGCAACTTCACCCAGTGGCTGGCCGTGCACCTCGCCCAGGAGTACTCGCCCAACATTCGGGTGAACGCCATCGCTCCGGGATTCTTCCTCACCGAGCAGAACCGCTTCCTGCTCACCGACAAGGAATCCGGGGCGCTCACCGCTCGCGGCCACAAGATCATGGACCACACGCCGATGGCAAGGTTCGGAACGCCCGAGGATCTAGTGGGCGCGGTGCTCTGGCTGCTGTCGCCTGCGTCCAACTTTGTGACCGGAATCGTCTTGCCGATCGACGGGGGCTTCTCGGCTTACAGTGGCGTGTAGATCGCCGCTGCTGATTTCTTGAAAACTGAAGGAACAATCATGGCGAAGCAAAGTTTCGGAATCGTCGGGCTGGGCGTGATGGGCGAGAATCTCGCTCTCAACATCGAGAGCCGTGGGTTCTCGGTGGTCGGCTTCGATCTCGACCCCAAGAAGGTCGACAACTTCGTGGCCAGAACCAAGGGCAAGCAGGTGGTGGCCGCGCGCACAGTGGCCGAGTTCGCCGCGAACCTGGACACGCCACGACGGGTGCTGATGATGGTTCCGGCCGGCAAGCCCGTCGACGCCGTGATCGCCGATCTGCGCCCCCATCTCAAGGCGGGCGATCTCATGATCGACGGCGGCAATACTTTCTTCTCCGACACCGATCGGCGCATCAAGGAATTGCAGGGCACCGGCATCTATTACATCGGCACCGGAGTGAGCGGCGGCGAGGAAGGAGCCTTGCGCGGACCGGCCATCATGCCGGGCGGCAACCCGGAGGCCTGGCCCTTGGTGAAGCCGATCCTGCAAGCCATCGCAGCCAAGGCCGAGGATGGCGCCCCCTGTTGCGAGTGGATCGGCAGCGGCGGCGCGGGTCACTTCGTCAAGATGGTTCACAACGGAATCGAATACGGCGACATGCAGATGATCTGCGAGGCCTACTTCATCATGGACAGGCTGCTGGGCATGTCGGCGGATGAGATGAGCCGCGTGTTTGCCGAATGGAACAAGGGAGAGCTGAGCAGCTATCTGGTAGGGATCACGTCCGAGATCCTGGCCAAGAAGGATCCCGAGACCGGCAAGCCCATGGTGCAGATCATCCTGGACACCGCGGAGCAAAAGGGCACCGGCAAGTGGACCAGCCAGGTGGCCCTGGACCTGGGCGCTCCGGCCCCCACCATCGCCGACGCCGTGTTCGCCCGGACCCTGAGCGCGGTCAAGAAGGAACGCGTAGCAGCCGCTGGCGTGCTTGCGGGACCGACGCCGAAATTCAACGGCGACAAGGTGGCCTTCATCGAGATGATCCGCAAGGCCTTGTTCAGCTCGAAGATCTGTTCCTACGCGCAGGGCTTCCAGCTTCTGCGCGCGGCAGATCAGGAGCACCACTGGGACCTTCAATTCGGCGTCATCTCCTCTCTCTGGCGCGCCGGGTGCATCATCCGGGCGCAGTTCCTGGGCCGGATCAAGGACGCGTATGCCAGAAACCCTGCCCTGGCCAATCTCCTGCTTGATCCCTATTTCGCGGGCGTGCTGGCCTCCTACCAACAAGACTGGCGCAAGGTTGTCGCCGCAGCGGCGGAAAACGGAATTGCGATTCCCGCCTTCATGAGCGCGCTGGCCTACTACGACGGCTACCGCTCGGCGGTTCTTCCGGCGAATTTGCTTCAGGCCCAGCGTGACTACTTCGGCGCGCACACCTACCAGCGCGTCGACAAGGAAGGCAAGTTCCACACGCATTGGACGACGTAGGCCTGGCAATCTTGCTACGCTAGGAGAGCGGAAACATGCAGGCGCTTCGTGGTCACGGTTCGATGGACAAGCGGCTCACCCCGAAGGATGTGAAGGACATCTGCGAGGCGACGCTGGCCGACCTGCCGCTCGACGGAAAGCGCGTGCTGGTGCTCATTCCCGATCACACGCGGCACGCGCCCATCGACCTCTTCTTCCATGTGTTGAGCGATCTGCTGCAATCTCGCGTCGGCGTGCTGGACTACATGGTGGCCACCGGCACCCACGCGTCCATGGAGCTGGATCGCCTCTACCGGCACATCGGACTTACGGCATCGGAGCACGCGCAAAAGTACCCCAAGGTGCGCTTGTTCAACCACGAGCACCACAAGCGGGACGAGTTGGTCTCGCTGGGCACCCTGCGGGGCGAAGAGGTGGCGCAGCTCACCAACGGGTTGTTTTCCCGCGACATTCCCGTCACCATCAATCGCAAAGCCACCGAGTACGACCACATTCTCATTGTCTCCCCGGTAGTTCCTCATGAAGCCATGGGATTTGCCGGCGGCAACAAGTACTTCTTCCCCGGCATTGCGGGCCTGGACGTAGTGGAGAAGTTCCACTGGCTGGCAGCGGTGATCACCAATCCGGTGGTCAATGGGGTCAAGGATACGCCCACCCGCCGGGTCATCAATCGGGCGGTTCAATTTCTGTCAACGCCGCGCACCTGCTTCGCCTTCGCTGTCGACGATCACCATCAACTAGCCTGCCTCTTCGCCGGAGATCCGGCGGAATCCTGGTCACGTGCGGCTGACTATTCGGCGCAACTGCATATCAAATACCTGGACAAGCCGGTTAAGCGCGTGCTCGGCCTGACTCCTTCCATCTATGAAGAGGTGTGGGTCGCGGGCAAGGCCATGTACAAGCTGGAGCCCATCGTGGCCGACGGCGGCGAGTTGGTCATCCACGGGGCGCACGTCAAGGCCGTGTCGTTCATGCACGGCAAGCAGATCGAGCGCATCGGCTACCACGTGCTCGACTACTTCGTGAAGCAGTGGGAGCGTTTCGCCGAGGAATCGAAGCTGATTCTGGCGCACTCGACCAACGTCAAGGGCATCGGCAAGTTCGAGAACGGCGTCGAGTATCCCCGTATCACCGTGAGCCTGGCCACCAGCATTCCCAAGGCGAAATGCGACGCCATCAACTTGGCCTGGCGGGATGTGAATTCCATCGACATTGAACGTTGGAAGCAGGATGAAGACACCCTGGTCGTGGAAGAGGCCGGACAGGTGCTTTATAGACTGAAGGACAACTAGCGCCGAGAGCGCGCAGTGACGGATAGCAAGACAGCAAGGAGCAGAAATTCAACATGAGCGACGCTTTGAACATTCGCCCCGCAGGTGGTCTGGATTTCGTATCGGTCGGCGCCCTGGTGCACCGATTGGACCCCGGCATTGTCCCCTGGCGCAAGGCCTCCAGTTGCCAGATCCACGTCAGCGGCGGCGAGTTCAACGTGGCCGCCAATCTGGCCGATTGCTTTCGCATGAACACGGGGATCGCGACCGCCATGGTCGACTATCCCATTGGCGACATGATCCACGAGCGGGTCAGGGCCATGGGCGTCACGCCCTTCTACAAGCGCTTCAAGCACAACGGCGTGAACGGCCCTAACATGGCCACGGTGTACAGCGACCGCGGCCATGGCGTGCGTGCGCCCGTGGTGTTCTACAATCGGTCCAATGAAGCCGGCGCGCAGCTCAAGCCGGGCGACTTCGACTGGGGCGCAATCTTCAAGAACGGCATTCGTTGGTTCCACAGCGGCGGGATCTTCGCCGCGCTTTCCGAAACCACTGGCGAGGTCATCATCGAGGGCATGAAGGCCGCCAAGCAAGCCGGCGCTATCTGCAGCTTCGATCTCAATTTTCGCGAGAAACTGTGGAACATCTGGGGTGGCGCGCACAAGGCGGCCGAGGTTGTGGGGCGCATCGTGGCCAATGCCGACGTGCTGGTGGGCAACGAGGAAGATCTGCAGAAGGGATTGAACATCGCGGGCCAGGATGTCGAAAAGCGATCCAAGCTCGACCCCGGCGCGTTCTTCGCCATGATCGACAAGGTCACGGCCAAGTTCCCGCAGGTCAAGGTCGTGTGCACGACCCTGCGCGAGGTTGCCTCGACCAATCGCCACGCCTGGGGCGCCGTGGCCTGGGTGAACGGGAAAACGCATGTTTCCCCCACCTGCGAGCTGGACGTACATGATCGCGTGGGCGGCGGCGACGGCTTTGCCAGCGGCTTCATCTACGGCCTGCTCTCCGGCGAATCGGCCGAGGAAGCCCTCAAGCTCGGCTGGGCTCATGGAGCGCTGCTCACCACCACGCCCGGCGACACCACCATGGTCACGCTGGAGCAAGTGAAGGCGTTCGCCAAGGGCGGCTCGGCGCGAATTCAGCGATAACCTATTTCTTGAACAAGCGGCCCATGATCCCACCGCGCGGGGGTTCGGGGTGCTTGCGCGTGGTGCTGGCCTTGGTTCGCCGCATCTCCAGCACGCGCATCTCGCGCTCCGCCTCGATGAAGTCCTTGTCCTGATTGGTCGCCTCGCGGAAGGCTCGTTCCGCGCGATCCGGCTCGTTGAGGAACTTCCAGATTTGGCCCAGCCAATAGTGGCCGCGTGCGAAGCGTGGCTGCGCCGCGACCACGTCCCCGATGATCCGCTGCACCTCGCGCACGATGGCTTCCTTGCGGCCTTGCGGATTATCGAAGCGCGCCCAGCCCCAGTAGGCCCGGTACTGGGGCTCGTCCGGGTTGGCCTTGCTGGCAGCGGCAAAGCACTCGATGGCCTTGGCGTGATCGCCCCGCTTGAGCAGGACCTCGCCCTTGAGGAAGTTCGTCTCAGCGTCGATCAGGGTCGGGATGTTGCTGCCCGGAAGCTTCTTCCCGGCCCGGGCGTCCTGGTACTCGGCTCGACTCGCCGGATCGCCCAGGACCATGGCTGCTTCGCTCATGCGGGCCAGGATACGCTCGGCCTGCGGTACCAGATCGGACAGGCCGGCGCCGGCCAGCCGGTCCGGGTGGAAACGTCGGGCTGCGCGGACGAAGGCCGCACTGACCTCGCCGGCCGTGGCTGATTCGGACACGCCCAGCAGTTCGAAATGCGACAGGCTGTCGAGCTTCTCCGTCAGCTCCACGAGTGCGGTCCGCAATGTGGTGTCAGGCGCTGGCACGGCCTGGATCGAGGATCCGACAGGACGCGTGCCCACGACTCGCACGGCGGCCTCCGGCGAGCGCGTTGTTCGTGCCGCGGCAGCGGGCGGTGCTGCGACAGCGGACGCTGGCGCCATCGGCCCGGCTGGCTTTGCCGACGCTGCAGCCACAGTAGACGCTGCAGCCACAGCGGGCGCTGGCGCCGCAGGTGCGGACGCTGGCGCGATCGGCAGCGCTGCAGCAGGCGCGGCCACCACCGGCGTCGCCACCTTTTCCGACAGCGCCACCGCAGCAGGCGCGGCCACACTCGGCGCGGGCACGGGGGCCGAATCGTCCTGCAGCGGGCGCCCGCCGACTTGTTGTCGCTCCAGCAGATCGGCGTAATAAAGTGAAAGCAGGACGGTCCGCACCTCCAGGGGCCGTGCGGTCACGGAGTCGATCTCTTCCGGGGTCAGCCAGCGCGTGCGTAGGGCGGTCACGATGTGATCGTCCGGCGGGATCCCCATGGCGGCGACGAAAGACGGCGACACCGACGCCAGCCGAAACTCCTGGCCCCACAGCCGCGACAGCTCGCGTGTGACCCGCGGCAGGTCGTAGGCCGCACGAATCGCGGGGAAGAACAGGGTTCGCGGATCGACCCGCATCGCGACCAGATCGTCTCCCTCGCCGAAGTTGTGTGGCTCGACGTAGATGGCGAACGAACCGTCCGCCACGCAGAACAGGCGGGTGAGCTTTCGCCGCATCTGCTCCTTGAGTACATCCGCGAGCGCGTCCTTGCTCAGGACCCCCAGTCGTTCCAGAGCCTCGCCCAGACGCATCCCGCTGGCGACCATGGGCGCGGCCTGCGCCACTTTGTCTTCCGACACAACCCCGAACTCGACCAACACCCGATCCAGGCGGTCGGTGTCCACGGGGCGCTGCACGTGCACCGGCATGCCGACGCGCAGATAGACATCACTCTCGTCGCCTGTCGTGTCACTGATACACAGGCGGCCGGTGACCTGCTTGCGAAACAGTTGCTGCAAAAGGCGGGGAACGGGCCGTTCCTTCAGGGATCCGGACGCAGAAGGATGCTTTTTGTGCGTCGAGGACATCACCGCTTCCCAGAGGCGGTGAATTTTGGAACCGCCATGCCCGCTGTGTCAACTGGATACATCATAGGCCCGCGCGGAGAATCCCTGCGCGTCCCAAGCCATAGAACCAACCCTTCTCACGGCTGGCTGCTCCGGGTGTAGAGTTTCGCCTGCGTGCCCATCGTGGTCTTCGTCAATCCGGGATCGCGAGCCAATCGCCGAGATCCAGACCGTGCGCGACGTTTCGCCAGCATCCTGGGTGAGACGGGTCGCGTGGTTGCTCCCACGAGTCCCGACGCGCTGGCTGCCGAGGCGCGGCAGGTGGCGCAGGCCCGGCCTTCGATCATCGGCGTGTGCGGGGGCGACGGAACTCTGCACTGGACGGTTACGGCGCTGGTGCGCGCCTACGGCGAGCGCGCCTTGCCTCCGCTGGCCTTGCTGCCCGGCGGAACCATGAACGTGGTGGCATCCTCGCTGGACATCCTGGTGCAGCCCGAGGCGCTGCTGGAGCAGCTTGCCGCGGGAGAGAGAGCAGTCCATCCGCCCGCTGTCGTGGTACGCCGGTGCCTGAAGGTTCAGGATGAATACGGCTTCGTTTTCGGGACCGGGCTCATCGCCAACTTCCTCGAGGAGTACTACGCCAAGGGTGAGTACGGAGCGAGCCGCGCGCTCGGGATCCTGCTGCGCTCCATCCTTTCTGAAGCAACCTCCGGAAGCTACGCCAAGCGCATCTTTCGCCGTTTCCACGGCCGCATCTTCGTCGACGGGCAGATACTTCCCTGGACCGCGCTCCTCGGTCTAGGCGCCGCCACGGTCAGCGAGGTCGGCCTCGGTTTCAAGCTCAACCACCGCGCCAATGACCATCCCGGCCGCTTCGCTGTTCTGGCGATCCATTCGTCACCTCTCGGCTTGACCTGGGACCTGTCAGCCGTGCGCCAGGGCCACGGCATATCGCCGCGCCGGGCCTGGAGCGAGTTGGCCACGCGCCTGGCCATCGAACCGGACGAACCCGAAACCCTGTACACCGTCGACGGCGATCTCTACCAAGCGCGCGGCAACCTGTCGGTGGAACTGGGACCCGCGGTTTCCTTCGTCAGGCCGCGAAGCGGTTGAAATAGTACCCGCCCCGGCGATACCATTGATCCTCTCATGAGTACCTCCTTTCCGCTCGACGGCATGCGTGTTCGTTTCTCGGGCGAGACCAATGTGGGGATCACACGGGACCACAACGAGGACTCATTCTTCCTTCCCACCCACGAGCGCCTGGCCATCGTGGCGGACGGCATGGGGGGCCACGCCTCAGGCGAGGTAGCCAGCCGACTGGCGGTGGAAACCGTCGTCAGCCACTTCCAAACCACCGAGAACGAGCAGGAGCTGACCTGGCCCTACAAAGTGGACCGAGGTAACCGTTTCCAGATCAACCGTCTGGTGAGCGCCATCAAGCTGGCCAATCTCAAGATTCACGAGGAAGCAGAACGCAACAGCGACTGCCGGGGCATGGGGACCACTCTGGTTTCCACCCTGTTCGCCGACGGCGCGCTGCTAGCCGGGCATGTGGGCGACAGTCGCCTGTACCGTCTGCGCGGCGGCAAGCTTGAGCAGATGACCCAGGACCACTCCCTGCTCAACGACTACATCAAGATGAAGCATCTCTCGCCGGCCGAGATCGCGAATTTTCAGCACAAGAACGTCATCGTGCGCGCGCTGGGCATGAAGCCGTCGGTCGAGGTGGACGTCATTGTGGATCAGCCACGCCTGGGCGACCTCTATCTGCTATGCACGGATGGTCTGTCAGGCATGGTGCCCGACCAGGAACTGGCCGAACTGGCGGCGAGCGAGACCGATCTCGACAAGCTGTGCGAACGCCTGGTGGCCGCCGCCAACGCCCACGGCGGCCTCGACAACATCACGGTGGTGTGCGCGCGCTTGGAGCCACTCTAATCACTGTCCTGCTTCGCGTTTCGCCCATTCTCGATCGTCTGCTGGCCACGGGCCCTGACCCGGAGGGCGCGCGGCCGCGCCTGGAAAGACTGGTCGAGGCCGGTGTCTCACTGCCCGAGGACGAGGCGAGTCTGCGCCTGCTGGTTGCGCTGCTGTCGAGCGGCAGCTTCCTCACCGATCTGCTGCTCGTCGACGTCGATCGTTTGACTGCGCTGCTGGCTGATCCCTTTCTCGACCGGTCCAAGCCGCGCGAGCAGACCATGGCCGAGGTGAGGGCCGCGCTGGCCGGGTGTGCCGATCTGGCCGATGTGCAACGCCGGCTGCGCCGCTTTCGCCAGGTCGAGATGTTGCGTCTGGGCGCGCGCGAGTTGAAGCCCGGTGCCAGCCTGGAGGTGGCGCGCGATCTCTCGGCCCTAGCGGATGCGTGTCTGGATGCGGCGGTGGCCTTCTGCGAATCGCAGTTGCGCGCGGGCTACGGCGACCCGGTGTGTGCGGAGGACAGCCCTGGCTTCGTGGTAGTGGCCATGGGCAAGCTGGGCGGCGAGGAGCTGAATTTCTCCTCGGACGTCGACCTCATCTACGTCTACTCGTCAGACGAGGGACACGCCGGTTCGCTCAGCCTGCACGAATATTATGGCCGGCTATCCCAGATGGTCACGCGCGCGGTTGCCGAGATCACGGGGGACGGTTTCGTGTTTCGCGTGGATCTGCGCCTGCGGCCCGAGGGCGGCAGCGGCGCCATCTGCAACTCGCTAGCCGCGGCCGAGAGCTACTACGAGAGCTTCGGCCGTACCTGGGAACGCCAGGCCCTGCTGCGCGCGCGACCGGCTGCGGGCGATCTGACTCTGGGCGCACGTTTTCTCAAGACCGTCGAGCCCTTCGTGTTTCCGCGCTCGTCGGGACCGCGCACTCTGGACGAGGTCCGCTCGCTGCGCCAGCAGTTCGTGGACAGCGCCCGGCATCCCGGCTGGGACGTGAAGCTGGGGCAAGGCGGAATTCGCGACGTCGAGCTGGTGGCGCAGGCGCTACAACTGCTCTACGCCGGCAAGCGGTCTGACCTGCGCGAGCGCGCCACCCTGCCCGCGCTGCACAAGCTGGGGCTAGCCGGGCTGCTGACCGCACAAGAAGTCCGCACGCTTTCCCACGCCTATCATTTTTTGCGCTCGGTTGAGCATCGCATCCAGCTCGAGCAGGGTGCGCAGACTCACGAGCTGCCGGTCGAACCAAGGGCCAGGGACCGGCTGGCGCGGCGACTCGGGCTGGCTGGCCACGCCGAACTCGACGCCCTGGTGGCTGAGCAGCGCCAGGCGGTCAGCGCGGTGGCAGAAACCCTGGGCGAGCCAGAGCAGGGACCGTCGGCCATCGTGCTGCGCCTGCTCGATCCGGCGGTGCCGCGGCCGTACTTGCTGGCTGATCTGCAATCCTGCGGTTTTTCCGACGTGGCGGCGGCCGCGGAAAGCCTGGAACTGGTGCGCGGTCGCCTGGCGCCCATTTGGCTGGAACAAGCCATCGCCTCGCCCAACCCCGATCGGGCGTTGGACCGCTTTCGCGATCTCTCGCTGCGCGCCTCGACCGGCCTGGAGACCATGCTGCACGAAGATCGCCAGCTGCTCACCATGCTGGCGGCCCTGTTCGGCACCAGCGAGCGGCTGTCGCGACACCTGCTCACCCATCCCGCGACCTGGCCCAATCTGCTGGCCGGTCCGGGCGACGCGCGGCCGGATCCGCTCGAGTGGCAGACACGGCTACCGGCGCGCCTGGCGGGTTGCGATTACGAGGAAGCCTTGCGCGAGGTGCGCCGGTTTCAAGCCGAGGAGATCCTGCGCATAGGGCTGCACGACGTGGCCGGCAATCTTGCTCACCAGGAGGTGTCAGCCCAGCTCGTGCTGCTGGCCGAAGCCTGCCTGGCCCAGGCCGTGGTCCGCGTCGCAGCCGAACTAGAGACGCGCACGGGAAAGCCCGACGCGGAGCTGACCATTCTGGTCCTGGGCAGTTGTGGCGCGCGCGAGATGCGCTACGGCTCGGACCTGGAGCTGGTTTTTCTGTACCAGCATGAAGGCATAACCGCATCGGGGATCGAGTACCAGGACTGGTTTGGCCGCCTGGCCCAGCGGCTGATCGGCGCGCTGGGTGCCTTGCTGGAGGAAGGGCGCCTGTACAACGTCGACACGCGGCTGCGGCCCTCGGGATCGCAGGGGCTGCTCGTGACCACCTACCAGGCTTTCGAGTACTACCACCACGAGTCTGCCGCGCCCTGGGAACGGATGGCGCTGCTGCGTGCACGGCCGGCTTTCGTGCTGCCGGGTGCAGGCGCGCCTAGTGATTTCGCGAATCGGCTGGAGGCCATCGCCTACCAGACACCGCCGGATGAAGATTCCCTGCGCGCGGGCCTGCTGCACCTGCGCCAGCGCATCGAGAGCGAGCGCGCGGGCGATCCGCGCAAATCGCTGCATCTCCGCTTCGCGCCCGGCGGGCTGACCGATCTCGAGTTCCTGGCGGCCTGGGGCCAGCTTCGCCATGGTGAGAGCGACCCTACCCTGCGCACCACGCATCCGCCGGCTGCTCTGCGCCGCATGGCCGAGCGGGGAGAACTCGCCGCGGGCGTGCTCGACGACTATGGCTTCCTGCAAAGGGCTGGCCTGCGCCTGCGCCTGCTGCGCGATCAGCACGACGATCGGCTGCAGGCCGAGGACCGCTCGTCGCTGGCGCGCAGCCTGGGCATGAGCGAGGCGCAACTGTCTGCCCAGTTGGGCACGCGCATGGCCCGCGTGCGCGCGGAGTTCGTGCGCAGGTTGGGGTGAGCCAGGGTCAGCGGCAGCAGCCCAATCCCGCCATCAGTCGCAACGGGACCAACCAGAGATTGTCGAGATCCATCTGCAGGGAAGATCGCAGAGCAGAGCGGGGGAAAGACGTGAGGGAAGCATTGGACGTCGGACTCCTGACCATCGAGGAGCGCCCCCTGCGCGAGAGCCGCGCGCGCCCCCTTCATGTCACCCTTCCTGACCGCCTCGGACAGCGCCTGAGTAGCCAGGCATTCGCTCTGAGCCGCAGCCGGCAGCGAGAAGCCAAGCACGGTTGCCCAGAGCGCGGCGAGGTTTGCGATGCGCTGGATCATTTCCAGTGGCAGCATCACTCGGTTGGATCGAAATGACACTTGCCGGTTGCGCCTGCTCCGACTCCGCGATTTCTCTGCCGCCTGTGGTGAATAGAGCCAGCCACACACGGGCAGCCACGCGCCGGCTGGCGCTGAGCGCCTCAATCGCATTGCTGTGGTGCCTGCAGGGCGTGCCCGCCGTTGCCCAGCCGGCGGAAACGGGAGACTTCCGCGCGTCCGATCTGGTCGAGCTTTCGCGCCTCGATGTCAGCATCCATCTCGACATCCGCTACGCCACCAGCAACAATTTCACAGGCCACAAGCAGTACGCCGAGGCGCGGGCATTTCTACAGCGTCCGGCAGCCGAGGCGCTGGTGCGTGCGCATCGGGCACTCAAGGCGCGCGGATACGGTTTGCTCGTCTTCGACGGCTACCGTCCCTGGTCGGTGACCAAGGCCTTCTGGGACGTCACCCCGCCCGACAAGCGCAAGTTCGTGGCGAACCCGGAGAAGGGATCGCGACACAACCGCGGCTGCGCGGTCGACGTCGGCCTTTACCATCTTCGCTCGGGGAAAGAAGTCGACATGCCCAGCGCCTTTGATGAAATGTCCGAGCGGGCCGCGGCCGACTATCAGGGCGGCACAGTCGAACAACGGCGCACGCGCGCGCTTTTGCGCCAGGCGCTGGAGCAGGAGGGGTTCAAGGTCAACCCCGACGAGTGGTGGCACTTCGACTTTCAGGACTGGCGCCTGTATCGCGTCCTAGACTTACCCTTTGTCGAGATCCACCCCAGCCCGCGCGCGCCCGATGGTGGACAGCCGCAATCACGGTGAAGACAGCCAGGTGGCCCAGACCTCGGGCACAAAGCCCACCGTGGCGCGATCGCCGGCGCGCACGATGGGTGTGCGCAGCAGCAGGGGATCGTCCAGCAGCGCCTGCTCGACGCGCGGACCAGTCGGCGCCGCGTACTTCAAGCCGCGCTCCAGGTAGCGCTTGCCCTCGCGATCGATCAGGTTCTCGACACCGGCCACGGCATTGGCGATCTTGCGCAGCTCACCGGCCGACGGGCCCTTGCAGGCTAGGTCGATCATCTGGAACGGCACCCGGCGCTCCTTGAAAAAGCGCTCCGCCTTGCGCGTGTCAGGGCACTTCCGTGTGCCGAAGATCTGGACGTTGGCAGGGGGCATGCGGCGCCATCATAACCGCCCCGCTGACTGCGCCAGCGCGCGGGCGATTCCCTCGGCCATCTGGCTGCAGGCCGAGTTGGCCACGCAGAGAAAGAGAATGCCTTTCATGTCGGAGCCTCCACCCTAGTCCCGCCGTATCGGCCCCTGGTTGTAGCCGCGCTCGCCGAAGGGCTGCAGTCTTTCCAGCCAGATCTGTTCCAGCAGGGTGAGTTCGTCCTCCAGGCAGAAGCCGGGCTCGTCGCTGGGTTTCACGATTTCCAGAATCTCGAAGCTGAAGGCGTCGGGGCCGAACTGGTTCCAGTCGTTCTGCAAGGCCGCATTGTCATGACGGCCAATGGCCAAAATGAAGCGGTGCTTGTTCAACGGCCCGTGCAGATTCGTGCTGCTGCCGAGGAGGATCTTGCCGGTCTTGCTGTTCTTGATCTGAAAGATCCCGGCCTGGCGCGGGGTTTCCTTGTAGGCGCGCCTCAGCTCGGCGCGGGTCTTGCCAGGGGCGGGCATGGACTTTCGTTGGCTTGACGGTGACAGGAACTATTTCTATGGTTATCGATTCAATTTGGTACAGTCAAGATGCAAAATGGATGACAGCCAACACGTAGGCGATCTGGTTGAGTTCTTCAAGGTGCTGGGCGAGCCCAACCGCCTGCGCATCGTGGGGCTCTTGGCCCAGCGGGCCTACACCGTGGAACAGCTCGCCGTCACTCTGGGCGTGGGCGCTTCGACGGTGTCGCATCATCTGGCGCGCCTGGCGCGCGCCGGCCTGGTCACTGCGCGTAGTGAAAGCTACTACAACCTGTACTCGCTGAAGGCTGATGCCCTGTCCGGCATGGCCAAGGAGTTGCTGGCCCAGACGCAGCCGGCACGCCCGGCCAGCGAGCAAGGACTGAGCGATTTCGACCGCAAGGTGCTGGCCGCCTTCACCACCAGCGACGGTCGGATCAAGGCCTTCCCCATGCAGGAACGGAAGTTCCGCGTGCTGCTCCGCCACGTGCTGCCGGCGTTCAGTCACGGGGTACGCTACACGGAGAAGCGGGTCAACGAGATCCTGTCGAGGTACAACGACGACACCGCCCGGCTACGCCGCTGGCTTGTGGACTTCGGCTACATGGCCCGGGAAGGCGGGGGCGGCAAGTACTGGCGGGTCGACGAGAAGTGATCTCGTTGTCGTGCTCCAACTGGCTTGGGCTACTACCGCCGCCGTGACCGGGCGCGATCCATCTCGCGCTGGGCCTCGCGCTTCTTGACGTCCTCGCGCCGGTCGTACTGCTGCTTGCCGTGCACCAGCGCCAGTTCCACCTTCACGCGCCCGCGCTTTTCGAAGAGTGAAAGCGGGATCAAGGTGTAGCCCTTCTCGCGCACCTTCGCCACCAGGCGATCGATCTCGCGCCGGTGCAGCAGCAACTTGCGCCGCCGGCGCGGGTCGTGGTTGCGCGCGTGGGCGAAGGCGTAGACGCCAATATCCAGTTGGTGGAGCCATGCCTCGCCGGTTTCCACGCTGGCGTAGGCGTCGATGAGGGTCACCTTCCCGTCGCGGATCGACTTGACCTCGGAGCCGACCAGGGCCAGGCCCGCCTCCAGGGTTTCATCGATCTCGTAGTCGTGGCGCGCCTTTCGATTGCGCGCCAGTACCTTGGTGTCATCTGACCGGCTCTTGCGCCCGGCCCCGCCCGCCACAGTGCGCACCACTTACAGCTTGCTGCCCTCGCCGGGCAGGCGCATGGCCATCGGCGTGTCGCCGGCCATGGCCCGGCGCAGGTAGGTGGGCTTGTCGAACTCGCTCTCCTCGATGCACAGGTGGTCGGCGGCCAGCGCCACCGGCACTGTACCCGACGTGCGGCGCGGACCGCTGCCCGGCGTTGTGCTGATGGGCGAGGTGACCGCAGGACGGATCACTGGTCGCGGCTCTGGAGCCGACGCAGCCCGCTCGGCGACCGCCACCGGCAAGGCAGGCGCCGGTGCAGCCGCGGCCACGGGAGGCGGGGTGTAGAGCAGGACGCCAGCCGGATACGAAGTCGGCGCGGAGAGCTCGTCGACCGCAGTATCGGCGAACTCGACAATCTGGGGAACCACGCTGTGCGCAGGCGCTGAAATCACTGCGGACGGCGCCGGGCTGGCGCTCGCTGCTGCGGCCCTTGCTAAAGTGGGAACCGGCGGGGGAGCCGCGGTTGCGGCCACAAACACGCGCGGCGGCGCGGGATGCGGGGCCGGGGCCGCGTGCGAGATGGGCAGCGACATCTGATGGTCGGCCGGCTTCTTGCCCGGGCGAGTGTTCAGGACTCCAGCGGTGGAGGCCTCGACGGCGGTGCGGCTCTGGAAGCCCGTCGCGATCACGGTCAGGCGCACCTCATCGGTCATGTTGGGGTCGATGACCGAGCCGAAGATGATGTTGGCGTCGGGATCGGCCGCTTCCTGGATCAGGGTGCAGGCCTCGGTGACCTCGGCCAGCATCAGGTCAGGACCGCCGGTGATGTTGACCAGAATGCCGGTGGCGCCGTTGATCGAAACGTCCTCGAGCAGGGGCGAGTTGATGGCCATCTGGGCGGCATCCAAGGCGCGCTTGTCGCCCTTGCCCTGGCCCGATCCCATCAGCGCCCGACCCATGCCCGTCATGATGGTGCGCACGTCGGCGAAGTCGACGTTGATCAGACCAGGCATCATCACCAGATCGCTGATGCCACGCACCGCCGTAGCGCACACGCTGTCCACCAGATTGAACGACTCGCGCAGGGTCATGTGCTTGCCGGCCAAACTGACCAGCCGGTCGTTGGGGATGACGATGAGCGCGTCCACCGACTTGGCCAACTCGGCCACGCCCGCATTCGCCTTCTTCTTGCGCTGCAGGCCCTCGAACATGAAGGGCTTGGTCACCACCGCGACGGTGAGCGCGCCCGCCTCGCGGGCCACGCGCGCGATCACGGGCGCCGCACCGGTGCCGGTGCCGCCGCCCATGCCTGCGGTGACGAAGACCATGTCCGCCCCGCCGATGACCTCGGCAATGCGGGAAGCATCTTCCAGGGCCGCGGCGCAACCGATGTCGGGGTTGGCCCCCGCGCCGAGGCCCTTGGTCAGATTCTTTCCAATCTGAATCTTGGTGGGCGCCTGGTTGGTCTCCAGCACCTGGCAGTCGGTGTTGGCGGCCACGAAGTCCACGCCCTGGATGCCAGCCTCGATCATGGTGTTGACCGCGTTGCCGCCGCCACCGCCCACACCTATCACCTTGATCTTCGGACCTTGAGCCTGGTCGTCGAATTCGAGCATGTGATCTCTCCTGGACTACTTGGATCGCACGGCCCGCGCCATGCTCCAAATTTTTCACATGACGAAATCAGGGGCGGACCTGGGGGGGACGGCAGCCGAAAGGCTGGAAACTGAACAACAGTTCAGGCCATCGCCGACGCATGGCGGCCTTCAGGCTTCGATTCCGCGGGCAAGTGGGCTACTCTCGGCGAATTCAGTCATGCGATGACTTGTGGAGGGACGATTCGATGAAGACAGCAGTCGCGAGCGCAGGCTTGGCCTCGATTTTGGCTCTGGGCGGTTGTGCCACCCAGACGGCGGCGAACCCGTCGCCGCATTTTTCTGACGTGGCAAAGCACCTGGACATGGGGGGCGAGGTTTTCGCGTACGCCGATGTCGACGGGGATCTTTCCGCGCTGGCTGACCAGCTCGACCAGCTCATCAAGCGGGTGAGCACGGTGTCTCCCGAACTTCACCTGGAACGGATCAAGGCCAGGCGCATTCTGGGGCAGCTCGGTCTCGACGATCTGTTGGCCTTCGGGCTCAGCTCGACCAAGGATGGCAAGGTCTTCCACAACAAAGCCTTCCTTCAGCAGCGCAGCCCGCGGCGCGGCCTGTTGCTGCTCACCGGAGCGGCGCCGCGGGATCTCGAGAGCATCCGGCAGGCGCCCGGCGATGCCGACCTCGTGTTCGAGACGGACCTCAAGGTCAAGTCGCTCTTCGACCTCGGCGAATCGATCCTCAGGGACATTCGCGGCTCCGACGCGAAGGACTGGCTGGATGGCCTCGACGAGAAGATCCCGGGTACTTCGCTCACTTTACGCCGCACCATCGAACAGCTCGACACACGGCTGGTCGGTGTCATGCGGGTTGCCGTCCCCGAGGGCCTGTCCTTGACCACCGACGGCAATGGCTTCACCAAGCCTGTTGCACTCGATCTGCTCATCGCTGTCGACAACATGGCGGTCCTGTTCGATGCGATCGAAGGGCTGCTGCGGCCTATCCCCAGCAAGGGTCCCATCAGGTTCTCGCAAGACGGCGATCTGCGGCTGATCGAAACCGACGTTCCCGTTCGGGGAATAGTCGGGCTCAAGCCGGTTCTGGCAAAGGACACCAAGACCGGGCGGGTTTTTCTGGCGACCAGCGTGGCCTTTGTGAAGGAGTTTCTTTCGGACAAGGCCGCTGCCGGAAAGCGGTTGGGTGACGCACCGGAATTCAAGATCGCCACGGCTGGCTTCTTGAAACAGGCCAACGGATTCAGTTACCTGTCCGGCACCTTCTTTCCCAAGCTTGCCCGTATCTTGGCCGCCTTCGGCAAGGACGACGCCGAGGAGCAGGCCGGCATCGACCTCTTCGTGAGTTTGCTCCCCGACGGAGGCAGTCCCCTTGCTGCCCAGCAGGTCAATCTGCCCGACGGGCTGTACTTCGCTTCCAACTCACCGCACTCGCACAAGACCATGCTCCTGCCGCCGCTGCTGATGGTGCCCGTTGGGGTCGGGGCTGCTCTCGTTCCCGCGCTCCGAGCGTCGTCGAATGCACACCGCGTAGCCACACTTTCCGGATACGACACGAGGACGATGGTGTCTGAAATCGAGGCCTGCGGCGAAGCCATCGTCGCTCTGACAAAGCACGGTGCGAACAAGTCCGGCCGCCCCAAGTCACGGGCATTAACCCCATCCGAGGCCTTGCCCAAGACCCTGCCGGTCGTCTGTCCCAACCCACTCACGTCATCCACTGACCCGACGGTCGCCAGCTACCGCGCCCTGGGCTGGCCGATCCTGGAATCCCGCCGTGTTTGCTACCAGTACAGACGCGATGACCGCGCGCCAGCGGCTTTCAGTTGCCACGCCTGGATCGACCACGACGACGTCGCCCCGTCGCACTGGTCGGCCCAGGGAACCTGGGATGCTGAGCAAGGCACGTGGCAGATCACGGATCCCAGGAAAACCGCCGAGTAATGCGACTGGCCGTGCGTGCGGGCCACAGTTCTGCCAACGCCATGAACCGAAGCAGCCGGTGACAATGCTATTCTGTGCGCCTTGTCTCGGGGCATCCGTTCTCCAATGATCTCCACGCGCCGGTATCTCGGCTGGCTCGTCCTTGTCTCCGTGCTCGAACCGCGGCTCGGTCAGGCGGCGATGGTCGATTCCACGGGAGATTGTCCGCGCGGCGCCGACATCGATGCGGCACTGACTCAGCTGCTGAGCGCCAAAACGGGTCGCACGTCTTCCGCGACGGTCACGGTGCGCGACATGGGCACGAGTTGGTCGATACTGGTGGCGGGTCGCTCGGTCACCTACTCCGATCCCGACCGCAATTGCCTCGAACGGACCAGGATTGCGGCTGTCTTCGCGGCGCTGGTACTTGAGCCTCCAGACCTGGGGGAGCCGTCTCCCGCTCCTCCCGCGCGTGAATCCACGGGGCCGAAGCAACCTCGCTCGCCCCGTGCCCAGCGGCTCGATCTTGGGCCCGAGTTCCTGCTCGCACCCGGATCGGACGGCCGCAACTCTGCCATGACCTGGGGTGGCGCCCTGCGTTGGCTGGCGTCGGGGCAACGCTTCGGTCTGACGGCTGGCCTGGAGGCCAGTTATCCAGCCGTCGTCAAGGTGCAGGACTACGATCTCTCGCTGGCCCGGATATCCCTCGATGCTTCGGCAAGCCTGTCCTGGCGCTGGGGTCCAGCCGAACTCGGAATCGAGCTTGGGCCCTACGGGGCTTTGCTAGTCGCGCACGGACGCGGCCTGTATCAAGACGCCAGTTCGACACACATCGACGCAGGCGGACGCCTCGGATTTCGGGCTCAGGCCACCGGTCGTCGCGTGTCGCCTTTCCTGGCCTTGCAGGCGGAACTCAGCGCACGCCGTTTTCCTCTGGTCGTCGATTCCGTTGGAACTGTGGGCACCGCGCCACGGCTCTGGTTGGGCCTGCTGGCAGGCGCCAGCATCTCGCTCGGTTCTGTGCGCTGACATACAGAATCGCGCAACTAGAAGCTTTATGGCTTCTGGTGACATACTTAGGATGTGCAGAGGTGGTCCAGTCCCCAGCATGACCAAAGCGGCGCTCCCTGCGCTACGGACGGGCGTCGCCTCCCACAGATTTCCGCCCAACTGATTTTCGAGGACGTCTACCACGCCTACTTTCGGCAGACGGTGGCCTGGATGCGTGCTTTGGGCGTGCCAGAGGCTGAGATTGAGGACGTGGCGCAGGACGTGTTCCTGATCGTGCGTCGCAAGTTGCCGTACTTCCACGGCGGGAACCTGGCAGGCTGGCTGTATCGAATCGCCCATCTGACAGTGCGAAATTTCCGCCGCCGGGCCTGGTTCAAGAACTTGTTCTCACGTGGCCAGGATCTCGACTCCATGGAACTGGCCGGAATGAGTGCCACGCCTGCAATGGCACTCGAGAAGAAGCAGGATCAGCGCGTGCTTGCCCAGATGCTTGCCCGCATGAGCGACAAGCGCCGCGCGACCCTGGTTCTGTTCGAGATTGAAGGGTACAGTGGCCAGGAAATCGCCACACTGCACGGCGTGCCGGTGAAGACCGTGTGGACCAGGCTTCACCATGCACGCAAGGATCTGGTGTCCATGGTCGCAGCCCTGCGCAAACAGAGACAAGCTGAGGCGGGAATGCCATGAAACAGCGACTGCTTGAAATGCAATTGTTCCGCGATCCAGACGAAGCCGAGGCTGCGCGGCTCCTGCGATCGTTGCCTCCCACCGCTGACAACGAACTGGCGGAAAGGCGCGTCTACGCCAGGGTCTGTGCTGGGCCTGCGCGGGGCCCGCGCCTTTTGCGAGTTGCTGTCCTGGTGGCAGCCCTGCTCGTCAGCACCACCATCCTCAGTGCCACGCTGGCTCGTCGCTGGCTTGCCGGTTCAGACCATGGAACGTCGGCCGCGCTGACCATGCCGGGCGCCCAGCCAAGGCACCCCATCGCGCAGCGAGAGCAAGAACCCGAGCTGAGACCGGCCCTGGCCGATAGCATTCCGGCTTCGCCGTCGGTCGCCCACAAGGCGGTTGTGGCGTCGGTCTCCCATGTCACGACCCATCGCGACCGCGCGAGAGAGCCGCTGACCGCAAGACGGCAGGCAGTCGCAGCCAGCGACGTGCGGGACTCGGTCGAAGAATCGCCTCCAGTGACGGTGGCCCCGGCCCCGCCACCGCCCGAAGAGGCGGCGCTGGTGATGGCGGCTTTGCGATCCCTCCGCCGCGAGCACAACCCAGCGCGCGCCGGCACCTTGCTGCAAAGCTACCTCACGCGCTTCCCCGAAGGCGTGCTCACCGAGGAAGCGCTTGCCATCGGCATCGAAGCAGCGCTGGCTCGTCACGATGCCGCTGTCGCCACGACACTGGCCAAGCAATATCTTGGGCGCTACCCGGCGGGTCGCTTCGTCGGTTTGGCCCGCAAAACAGTGAGCGCGACCAAGCCTTGAGAAGAGCCTTGTCAGTCGTGACGCTGCTGGTCCTCGGGGCCTGCAGCGACCAGATCCATCTCGGCAGCGACCCACCCTACTGGTCTGCCGATTTCGAGACTGGAGATCTGTCGCAGTGGACCGAGGGTGGGACCGACGGTGGGGCCAGCGCGGGCGGACAGATAGTGTCATCGGATGCACAGCTGTCGGTTGTCGCCACCCCCACGCACAGTGGACAGTATGCAGCACTGTCAGCCATCTTCGCCGCCAACGGGACCTCATACGCTCGGCTTTACAGGTGGGGGAGCCTGCCCAACGATGCCTACTACAGAGTGTGGATGTATATTCCGCAAAACTACACCATGCCTGTTCCAGGTCGAGGCTCCACTGAGCAGTACTGGAACGTGTTTGAGTTCCAGGGGCGTACCGATCCCGCGGACTCCGCCACCTATGTGTACCTGTGGAGCCTCGACCTGGAACAGGCCTCGAATGGCGTTGATATGTCCTGGTACCTGTACGATACCCCGCACGCACACAAGTACATTCCCACTACAACGGCTGTGGCTCCCATCGGGCGCTGGTTCCTTGTCGAGGCGTTCATGCACCAGGCGACGGACAACACGGGACACGTCACCTTCTGGGTCGATGGCAAGCCGCTAGTGGATGTGTCCGGGGTGTCGACCGTACCCACCATGTGGCTATCCTGGAATGTGGGTGGTTCGGCATTGTACATCACCCAACAGCCGGCCGAGATCTTTCTCGACGACGCCGAGATCGCGCGCACCGGCCCCGAGCAGTGACGTTAGAACGCGCTCGACAGAACCCGGCGCAGGCGGCTGAAGATGCCGCCACCGCTGCGAGCTGGGGTGCTGGTCGGCCGGCCGGACAGGCCGTGTTGACTGGCGCCGTACTGCACCAGACCGACGCCGGTCGAGAACGCCGGCGACTTGACCACGTCGGCCAGGCCCCCGACTCCCTTGGGCATGCCCAGCCGCACCGGGATGCCCAGCACCTCCTCCGCCAGTTCCGCCATGCCTGGAAGCTGGGTCGCGCCGCCTGTGATCACGGCGCCCGAGGCCAGCATGTCCTCGCAGCCCAGCCGCATGATTTCCGCCTTGACGAACGAGAAGATCTCCTCGATGCGCGGCTGGATGATGTCCCGACACAACATCTGGCGCGACAGAATGCGCGGCGCGCGGCCGCCCACCGAGGCCACCTCGATGGTCTCGGTCGCGGACACCATGCTGGCCAGGGCGCAGCCCCAGCGGTGCTTGATCTTCTCTGCCTCGTGCGGCGGCGTGCGTAGGCCAAAGGCGATGTCGCTGGTAAACTGATGGCCGCCGAGCGGAATCACGCTGGTGTGGGCCACTGCTCCCTCGGTGAAGATGGCGATGTCCGTGGTGCCGCCGCCGATGTCGACCAGGGCCACACCCAGATCCTTCTCGTCTCTCTCCAGCACAGCCTCGCCCGAGGCCAGCGGCTCGAGCACGGTGTCCACCACTTCCAGGTCGCACCGGCTACAGCACTTGATGATGTTCTGCAGGGCCGCAGCCGCAGCCGTGACGATGTGCACGCGCGCTTCCAGGCGCACCCCGCACATGCCCAGCGGCTCGCGCACGCCATCCTGGCCGTCGACCCGGTATTCCTGCGGCAGCACGTGCACCACGTGCCGGTCCACCGGCAGGGCAATGGCGCGCGCCAGTTCCAGCACCTTGGCCACGTCGCTCGACCGCACTTCCTTGTCCTTGATGGCCACGGTGCCGGTGGAATTCACGCCTTTGATGTGGCCTCCCGCGATCCCCACGTAAACCTGCGAGATCTCACAGCCGGACATGCCCTCGGCTTCCAGCACCGCCTGCTTGATGGCCGCGACGGTGGAGTCGATATTGACGATGACTCCCTTCTTCAACCCGCGCGATACGTGCGTGCCGATGCCGATGACGTCGAGTCCGCTCTCGACGATTTCTGCGACGATGGCCGCGATCTTGGTGGTGCCGATGTCGAGCCCAACGATGATGTCGGAGCTTCGTCTCGCCATTTTTTCTCGTCTCCGTTCCTTCGGCCTGTCAGTTCTTGGCCGGCTTGGATGCCGGCTTCTCCGCCGCGGCGTCACCGTCGCGGCCACGCAGAAGCACCGGCACCTGTCTGCCGCCCAGGTCGAGGTTCACGACCCGCACGGCAGACAATCCGCCCAGATGTTCTTTGTCCATAGCTTCGAGGATTTGATCGAATCGCGCCAATTTTTTGCTGTATTCGCCCCGGCCGAGCCGGATCTCAGCCCCGCCTTCCAGCAGGATGAGGGAGAAACCAAAGCGTGGGTCAATGCTGACCTCGGAGAGCGCCGGCCGGCCAGGCCGCGAGCGGTAGTCGTCGAGCAGCGCCAGGGCCTCGCGGAACACCCCTGCGCTGGCCTCGGGTAACTTTGCGAACTGTTCGCGGCCGATGCCAGTCAGAACCGGCAGGCTGTCCGCCTCGTCCATGCGCGCGCGCTTGAACGGCCGTCCATTCTCGTCGACAAGGTAGAGACCGCCCAGGGAGGCGACCGCCGCCGCGCGCCGCTCGACCAGCTCGACGTGCAGCACCGAAGGAAGATGGCGTTTCACATGCGCGGCTGCGACCCACGGGTGGGTGGCCAGCCGCGCCGCGACCGCATCGGTGTCGACGCTGAGCAGCCTGTCGCCGAGAGCCACCCCAGCCAGCACCACAAGCTCTTCGCGTCGGACGTGTTGCAAGGGTTGAAGTTCGATCTGCTGGACCTGGAAGCGCGGCGAATCCACGACGTGGCGAATTGCCCAGCGACCGCCCCACCCTGCGCCGCCCAGCACGGCCAGCACCGCGACGATCTTCCCCACCACCCGTCCGACCAGCCACGCCCCGCGACCCAGGCGGGCCAGGCCAGCCCAAAGCGCGAGCAGCAGGCTGCGCCTCTGCACGACCGCACGGCGGTTGCGCCGCCGCCGGCCAAACCAGCCACGGCGGGAGACATGGTAATCGGGAACGGCGGGCTCGACCGCCATCGCCCGGCCCCCGGTCAACCGCACGACAGGGCTCACCCCGTCGGACAGGGCTGCCCTGCCCGCCAGGCTGATGGCCGCGTCGTTGCGCACCCCAAGACGATCACCCGTCCAGGCCGGACCGCCAAATTTTCGATCCGGAGTCTCGTCTGACCAGGGCGCCAGCCCAGCACGACGACGCGGCTCACAGGGGTACCGCGTACCAAAGACATGCCCAGTCGCCATCCGACGCGGAGTACACGCACCCCCTTCCTCCACCTCCACCGCAGGCTCTGTCGTCGATGCACTGGTCCTTCGGCGCCGCCCTGTGTCTGCCGGGAGAAGTTGACATGATGTTCTTACATGATAGATTTTGGGCATGAAGAGCCTCGTCACAACCCTGACCGAACGGGGCCAAGCTTCCCTGCCTGCCTCGTTGCGCAAGGAACTGGGGCTCAAGCCGGGACACCGGCTACGCTGGCAGAAGCTCTCGTCGTGCGAGGTGCGGCTGCTCATCGAGCCGGGGAAGCAAATTGCCGGGCCCAAGGCCATGCTGGGATTCGCCAATACCTTTCGCAGCCCCAGGCGAACCGCCGACTGGATGAAGGACCTGCGCGCCGGTGAAAAGACGCGATGAGCTGGGTGGTTGACACCTGCGTCCTCATCGACGTACTTGAGAACGATCCAAGCTTCGGGGGAACGTCGGCCGACCTGCTTGAAAAGTCGTTGCGGGACGGTCTGGTCATCTGTGCGGTCACCATGGTTGAGTTGTCGCCGGCTTTTTCCGGCAACCTGGAGACGCAAAAACACTTTCTCGAGCAAGTTGGGATCGACTTCACCGAGGACTGGACACTTGCGGACACCGAATGCGCCCATCGTGCCTGGAACAGCTACGTTCAGGCGCGGCGCGCGAGCGATGCGCCGAAGCGCCCGGTGGCCGACCTGCTCATCGGCGCTTTCGCGTGTCGGTACCAGGGGCTGATCACCCGCAACCCCACCGATTTTCGCCGCTGGTTTCCAAAACTGAAGCTGCGGCAAGTGTAGGGCAGCGCATTCAGGCAAACAGTAGGTTGCGGAACGGCCGTCGGTTCTTCCAGCGGTAGGTATGGAAGTCGCGCTGGTCGGTCGAAAAGATGCGTCCGCTTCCCAACTCTTCAGCCAGCACCACCAGCGACGCATCCGCCAGGTCCATGGGCAGGTCCGCGTAGTGCTCCATCAACTCCTCGATCCGCGGCAGATGCCCATCGCCCATCTGGAACAGACTGCAGGCACCGTTGCGAACCCCGCGCAGGAATGCCAACTGCGCAGGCACGCCAAGCCGGCTGAGTAGCAGATGACATGTCTCGGTCAGGACTGGCCAGGTGGTGACCAGCCCCTCACGCAGGTCAGCCATCGCCTGTAGCGCCGCCTGATGGTGTCGATCGGCGCGATTCGCCAGCGCCAGCCAGAAACCCGTGTCGGCGATGATCATGCCTTGCGGCCCAGAGAGCGCGTAAGATCCTTCTTGTAGCCAGCAGACAGATCTGCCGGCCCGTCCGCGCAGCCGACAAAACCGGCTGACTTGAAGATGGACAGCGGCTCACCGCCCTCGCGCAACTCCTCATCGCAATAGCGAGTGAGCGACTCCTGCACGACCTGCGACAGGCTTCGGTGGGTGCGCTTTTGCACCAAGGTGACCTTGCGGGCCAGTGCTTTGTCCAGCCTTGCGTTGACGCGGCATTCACTTCGCATGTGGCTGTCATACATGATGTCTGACAAATCCTGGGTGGTCAAGACCGCGCTTGGTCTGGTAGTGCCGTCGCCCCACGTGAAGCTTGCCAGCACCCGTTGCTGACCTCGTGCTGCCGCGGCACAGCCTTGCTCCACCGTCGTCTAGGAATCTGTGCGTCGTGGGCTCAGCCGGGCGAAAGCATCGCGCGATCTTCGCTGGCCATCCAGTGGCTAAAGGTTCCGAACGTGCAGGTCTTGCAACGAAGCCTTGTCGGCCAGCGAGGCAACGAAAACGTGGGGCCTCAGCCAACGCAGGTTCCGTTCCAGGTGCTGTTTGAGAGTGTTGTTCATTTGATCGACGGTACCCTTGGGCTTTCCGGAAGGGGGGTCGTGTTCCAGCCAAAGAACCACTCGGACAGTCTGGCTCACGGCCGCATCGAGAAAGGGCTTCCAATTTGCGCAGTCGGTCCTTCCCTCGCCGCTGACACCGACAATCCCCGCTAGCGTGTCGCGGACCTTCTGAGCCACCTCGATGGCAAGCTCGCCATGCATCAGTCTCTTCTTGTTCTCAATGCGGTAGTCGCGAAAGTCCTTGACTTCGATCAGAAACAGCGACCGGTCAAGCTTTCCGACGAAATCCAAGGCCTTGCTTCCGCTGAGCTTCTCGATGCCTTCTCGGTAGGCGCGTTCCCCATCCCATTTTCGGACATCCCACGCGGAGCCGAACTCGAACCGGAGACGCCCCTCATCGAAGGCGTTCAAGTACGCACCTTGCCCTTGATCGAGTCTGCGAAGTACTTGCTTTCGTCCTCATGAAAACGCGTGAACTCTTCAAGGAGCGGATTGTGCTGAAGGTCGGACAGCGCCGCTCCGGAATCCGCGTGGATCTCGCCCCCCTCATCGCGAAAAAGACCGATGAACCGAACGCTTGGCTTCGAACCGTACTCGCTTATCAGCGAGAGACGCTGGGCCACCAGCGTGTCGTGCGTTGCTAGGAAGATCTGGACTTGCTGTTGAGCGAGGTGCGAGAGGAAGTCGATCAACACCCGAGCGAGTTGTGGATTGAGGTTCGCCTCAGGTTCGTCCCAAAAAAGAACACCCTTCTGCGCCAGCGCACCGTTCGTGATGAGCCTGGCCAGCATCGCGATCTTTCGGAATCCTTCCGAGACAAGGTGGGCCTCGAAATCCCCATCGCGTCCCTTGACGTAGAAGCGCTGACCCTCAAGCACAACCTTGCCTCCGAGGGCACTTTCGATGGGCTTGATGAGTTTGGCCGCCTTCTCTCCCCTTGGCCCGCGCAACGCTGGAAGCCCCAATGCTACGCAAAGGTCATAGTAGGTTTCATCGAACGCCACCTCGCGGTTCTTGTAGAGCGACGCAAAGCCTTCGTAGGTGGACAACACCTCCCGGCTGGGGATGAATAGGCACGGTGCCCCGATGGTGGCGGCGCGGAGGACCGCTTCGAATTTCCCCCTGGTGGTGATCGAGAAGTCGATGTGGCCTCCCCCGATCACACAAGCGACCTTCGCCGAATGAACCCCGACTCTGCGATGAACGAGTCTTCCAATGTGGTCGGGACGAAAGACGCGATTCAGTTTCCCTTCCCACGAGTCAGGTGCTTCCGCACGTTCGACAAACGCATGAAGCGCGTAGAGCACCTTGAGGAGGTGGGTTTTCCCCGTTCCGTTGGCTCCGATCAGGACGTTGATGCCATCGCAGAAATCCAGCTTGAGATCCGTAAAGACGCCGAACTCATGCAGTGACACACTCTTGATGGCCATCGAGTCGCCTCTTTGCGTTGGAGACTACGCAAGTACGGGCCGAAGTCCACTTTCCCGTTGCAGCCTCGTCTAGACTTCCGCAACTCTAGGCTTTGCCCAGACGCCCCAAGATCTCGCTTCCCACTTGAGTGATGTCGCCCGCGCCCAGGGTCAGCAGGAGATCGCCGGAGCGCAGGCGTGGCAAGAGCCTGTCAGCCAGGCCCTTGCGCGCCAGATAGGTCACGGCGCTCCCGGCGGGGAATGTGGCCAGCAGCCGCTCGATGGTGATGCCTTCGATGGGCGCCTCGCCGGCTGGGTAGATGTCGGTGAGCACAATCTCGTCAGCACCTCTCAGTGCTGGCGCAAAATCCTTGAGCAGGTCGCGCGTGCGCGTGAAACGGTGGGGCTGGAAAGCGACCAGCAAGCGCCGGCCGAACAGGCGCGCGGCGCCCAGGGTTGCGGAGATCTCGGTCGGGTGGTGCCCGTAATCGTCGATGACAAGAACCCCACCCGCCTCGCCACGCACGCTGAAGCGCCGGTCCACGCCTGCGAATGATGCCAGGGCCTCGCAGTAGACTATGAACGGTACTTCAAACACGTCGGACACGCACAGCGCAGCCAGCGCATTCTGCGCGTAGTGGATGCCCGGCATGCGCACCCACACCTCGCCGCGGGCCTTGCCACGCACGGCCACCCGCAGGCGCGTGCCTTGCGCGTCGGCGGACAGGATCTCGCCGCGATAGTCGCCCGCGGAAAGCCCGTAGGTCACGTGGCGCTTCTGCAGATCCGCCGCCAGCCCGGCCGCCACCGGATTGTCGGCGCACAGGACCACCAAACCGTAGAACGGAACCTTGTTGGCGAATTCGAGGAAGGCCTCGCGCAAGGCCGCCTCGGTCCCGTAGTGATCCATGTGCTCGCGATCGATGTTGGTGATGACCGCGACCATGGGAATCAGGTGGCGAAACGAACCGTCCGACTCGTCCGCCTCGGCTACCAGCACCTCGCCCTGGCCCAGGCGCGCGTTGGACCCGAATACCGTGGCCTTGCCGCCGATGATCGCGGTCGGGTCGAGGCCGGCGTGGGCCAGGATGGTGGCGACCATGGTGGTGGTGCTGGTCTTGCCGTGCGAGCCGGCCACCGCGACGCCGTCCTTCACCCGCATCAGCTCGCCCAACATCTCGGCGCGCGGGATCACGGGAATGTCGCGCCGGCGCGCCGCCATCACCTCGGGATTGTCGGACTTGACCGCGCTGGAAATCACCACCACGTCGGCGCCGCGGACCTGCTCCGCGCGATGCCCGATCTGGATTTTGCCGCCCAGGGCCTGCAGCCGCAGGGTCGCGTCGCTGGCGCGCTGATCCGACCCGGACACGTGGTAGCCGAGGTTGAGCAGCACCTCGGCTATCCCCGACATGCCAATACCCCCGATCCCCACGAAGTGTATGGCTACATCACGCTTCTTGAACATCGGGGGTCTGACCACGTAGGGGCGACCGCAGGTCGCCGCTACACCAGACGAAACTCCCAGAATGCGGGCACGCCGGCAAACGCCTATGCCCGAAAGTGCTACTTGGCGGCCGGCTTGCCACCCAAGTTATCCAGGTTGGGCAGCTCGGACAGGTTCGGCTCGACCACGATCTCGATGCGGCGATTCTGCTTCTGGCCATCAGGCGTGTCATTGGAAGCAGCCGGGTCGAAGTCCGCATAGCCCGCAGCGCCGAGCTGGCTCGGCTTCATGCCGCCCTCGACGAGCAAGCGGGTGACCTCGACCGCGCGCTGGGTGGACAGCTCCCAGTTGGAGCGGAACTTCTTGGTCTTGATGGGCACGTTGTCGGTGTGGCCGGCCACCAAGAAGTGGCGGTCAGCCATACCGGCCAGCACCTTGGCCACGTTGGCGATGGCGGTCTTGCCTTCGTCCTTCAACTCGACCTTGCCGGAATCAAAGAGGATGTCGTTGGGCAGAACCAGCAACATGCGGCCGTTGCGAACCGCAACCTTGATCTGGCCGGCGTCGACCATGGCGTGCAGCTTCTCGGCCAGGCTCCGGAACATGGCTTCGCGGGCCTCGGACGCTGCCTTGGCCTTCTCCAGCTCGGCCAACTTCTTCTGCAAGGCTTCCTTGTCAGCCTGGGTGCCAGTGCCCCATGCCTTGAATTTGTCGGCCGCCGCGGTAGCTTCCGCCAGCTTCTTGCTCAGGTCACCGTTCTCCGCCTTCAGCTTGGCGTTCGCATCCTGTTGCTCCTTCAAATCCTTCTGAGCCTTCAGCTCAAGTTCGGATGGGCCGCAGCCCACGGCGAAAAGAACACCAACCAGAACCATTCCTAAGAGTTTGCTTGTGTGTCTCACGATGTCCTCCCGTGTTAGTGGGCGTGACTTTACCGCAACTTGGAGGTCACCGATAGTGGGCTGTTCCACATGCAGTGCCTGGAGATGGATCTTCGCGAAGAGCAGCCGCGGCCGCACGGCGCCGAAAAGCCCGACGACCGCCCCAAATCGGCCGCCGGCCCGAAAACTGAACCAGCCATCCTGTGCCGTGCCTGCGGCTTCGTGGTGACCACGGCCCGCCACCGCATGGCCGTGCAGGGCACCCACGAGCATCGCTTCATGAACCCGGCCGGCTTCCTCTATCACATAGGGTGCTTCGCCGAGGCGGTCGGCTGTGTGACGGTGGGCCCGGCCAGCCACGAGTATCCCTGGTTTCCGGGGTTCGCCTGGCGTCTTGCCTTGTGTGGCGGGTGCCGCGGCCACCTGGGCTGGCACTTTCGTGGCGAGGACGGCGTGGGGTTCTTCGGCCTCATCCTGGACCGGCTGCGCGAGGGAGATGGAGCGTAGAGCTTCGCAAGAAACATGCGTCGCTTGCCGACGATGCTATGGTGCCGGGTCGTGAATCCACAATCCTTCGCGCAAGAGAGGGGACGAGCCGTTGGCGCGCCTCGCGCGGCCCTGGTTGCATTTGCGATCTTTGCCTTGCTGGGCGTGGTGTTCTCCGCGGTGTCGACCTACGACTTCGTGGCACACCTCGACCGCCAGGTGCACGCCATCACCTGCTCCATCGTGCCAGGCCTGGGCCCCCGTGATGCCAGCGGAACCTCGGGTTGCCACGCGGTTCTCATGAGCCCCTATTCTTCGGTGTTCCGCAGCCTGACCTGGGGCGGAATTCCCATCGCGCTGCCCGCGCTGGGGGTATTCGCATTTCTTTTCTTCCGTGGCCTGGATCTGTCCCTGCGTCGGTGCGTGGGCCGCAACGAGACCGGGTTTCTCATCGTGGCGGCTCTGCTTCCGGTGGCGACTTCCGCGGTCTATTTCTGGATCTCGAAGGTGGAACTGGGCACGGTATGCACGGTCTGCGCGGGCATCTACGGCGCATCGCTGGGCGTGCTCGGCGCAGCCATCTGGGCACACTTGGGCGCACCCCGGGCGGACGCCGGCGCGGGCTCGAATGCCGGTCAATGGCTGCTCTATTTTCTGGAAGGCTGCGCCCTGGTTCTCATCCCGGTGATGCTGTACATGGTGCAAAAGCCTGCCTATCCCGACACGCTCGCTCGCAAGAACGAGCTTCGCCACCCCGAGGACCGCTATGGCGTCATGCTCAAGTCCAAGGGCGCGGGCAGCGTGCCGGCCATCGAGGTCCTCGATCCGCTTTGCCCCGCGTGCAAGGCGTTCTCGCAGCGCCTGGCTGCCAGCGATCTGGGCCGCGATCTCGTCCTGCAGACCGTGCTCTTTCCGCTCGACAAGGAGTGCAACTGGATGGTCAACGAGTCGCTTCACCCGGGCTCGTGCGCGGTCAGCGAGGCCGTGCTGTGCGCGGGCGACAAGTCGGGCGACATTCTGGCGTGGGCCTTTGCCCACCAGCCCGAGCTGCTGGCCACGGGCGCGCACGGCCAGGGAGAGGTGTTCTCCCGCCTGAAGCAAGAGTTTCCCGAGCTGGCCACGTGCCTGGGCCAGCCCCTGGTGCGCACCCGACTGAACCGCAGCCTACGCTGGGTGGTGTCCAACTCGCTGCCCGTGTTGACGCCGCAACTCTTCGTGCGCAACCGCAAGATCCCCGACGAGGACACCGATCTGGGCCTCGACTTCGTGCTGGCCCGAACCCTGGAAAATGCCACGGGCGCGCGCGGGGAGGTGCGGCCATGAGACTCGACAAGCTGCACTTTCTCCTCGCTCTCGGCACCCTGATGGCGGTGGCGCTCCCTGCCACGGTCTGGACGCGGGCCTCGGCCACGCGCCTGACCGAGTCGCTGGGCAAGGTTTCCGACGTGGCCACGGCCAGTGCAGCCAACGAGGGCTACTGCAGCGGAAACCTCAAGCAGATCCTCCGCCGCGTGCTCACCTCGTGCGGGCTTATCCAGGGTGGCGGTTCGCGCGGCTGCCAGCCCTTGCAGGCGCGCCAGGTGGCCGCCATGTCGGGTGGCGACTTCAACTCGCTGTTCACGCCGCTGGCCGAACGCGCCGCCATCATCCAGTTCGACCTGGACAGGGCGGACCTCGATCCGGCGGCCATGGAGCTGCTGGAAAAGACCTTCGCCGACCAGCGAGGAGCGTCCTATTTCCTGGTGGTGTCGCGCGCCTCGCCCGAAGGATCGGTCGAGCACAATCGTGAACTGTCTCGCCATCGGGCCGACGCCGTGCTGGAACACATCAAGGGCAAGTTCAACGATCCCGAACTCGAACAGGAGGTTGGCCTGTTGTGGCTGGGCGAAGAGTTCGCCCAACTTGATCAGGAGTTCTGTCAGTGGAAACACTCGCGCACCGCGGGTGCGTGCACAACCGCCGAACTCAACCGTTCGGCCTTCATCGCATGGATCGATTGCCGGTTGTGAACCGACTCTTGTTCTTGCTGCTCGTCGTTGGGCTGGTCGCCTGCCCGGCCGCGGACAAAGCGCCTGCGCCCAACACCCGCTACCAGGCGGTCAAGGCCGCGCCGACGTCCAAGGCGCCGCCCGCAGCGTGGTGCGACCTGGAGTTCGCCGCAGGTACAGGAGCCCGCCTGGTACTGCCGCCGGCCACGCCCGCGCGCAAGCCCTTGAGTGCGTTGGCGACCGGGCGCTGGACATGGCTCAATCTGTGGGCTACATGGTGCAAGCCCTGCCTACGCGAAATGCCGGTGCTTCTCGACTGGCGCGACCGGCTCAAGCAGGACGGTGTAGCGATTGATGTATGGTTCCTTTCCCTCGACGAAGATGCGGACGAACTGGCGAGGTTCCTTGCCGCGCATCCGGCCGTCGCCCCGGCCCCCTCGCTGCGGATTTCCAGCCCGGCTGACTTCAAGGGCTGGGCCAGCGCCTTTCTGTTCGACGCCGCCGCGCCGATTCCCATCCACGTACTGGCCGCGCCCGACGGCCGAGTCCGTTGCATTCACAACGGCTCTCTCAATGAGGGGGACTATCCGACGGTGGCGGCGTGGCTGCACTGACCGGCCACGATTGCTCGGTTTCGCCTGCGCACTTCGCGTCATGGCAGCACATCGCACGCTCAAACGGTCCTTCCCCCCGTAGGCCAGTTGCGTGTAATAGTTGCACGCAGTTCCCAGGCGAGTACGACAACGCCTGGGTGCAGTTGACAGAGACTTGCTATCGGTCTACCAGAGGCACCATGAGGTGCCGTTCCTTCGTCGACAGGAGATCTCCATGAGTCACCAGCGCATTCTTGCAATCTTGTCAGTCTCACTTGCTTTCTCGGCCTGCGCCAGCATGGGCAAGAGCGGCTCCGCCCCGGCGCCGAGCGGAGCCGACCCGGGCCGGGCCGAGGCCTCGCGCCGCAACCCCTTCCTGGACGTCAACTTCTTCCTCAACCCCGAGTATGTCGACAACGTCGAGGCAACCGCCAAGGCGTTTCCCTCGGACGCAGAGGCCATTCGCAAGGTCAAGCAGTACCCCTCGGGACTGTGGCTTGACTCCATTGCGCACGTCGCGAATGTTCCCGGATGGCTCGACGAGGCGAAGAAGCAGCAGCAAGCCAGTGGCAAGCCCACGCTGTCGTTGTTCGTGGTCTACGACCTGCCCAACCGCGACTGTGCCGCCAATTCCTCGGCTGGAGAGCTGAAGGTTTCGGAGAACGGCGCCGCCCGCTACCGGACCGAGTTCATCGACGTCATAGCGGGGCACTTCAAGGCCCATCCCGACCTGCCCATCGTGGTCATTCTTGAGCCAGATTCGCTGGGTAATCTGGTCACCAACATGAACCTCCCGAAGTGCGCCGAGGCGAAAGACGTGTACGTCGAATCGACGGCCTACGCCATCAAGACCCTCGCCTTGCCCAACGTGAGCATCTACCTTGATGCGGCCCACGCGGGCTGGCTGGGATGGGACGGGCACCGCGAGAGCCTGATCAAGGTCTACAAGAAGGTGCTCAAGATGGCCGGCGGCGTCGACATGATTCGCGGGTTCGCCACCAACGTCGCCAACTACACCCACCTGTACAACCGGGACGGCATGGCCATGGAATCCAGCGATCCTTGCTACAACGAACTCGTCTACGTGAAGAAACTAGCGGTTGGGCTGAGCGACCACGGCGTGAAGAACAAGGGCTTCATTGTCGATACCTCGCGCAATGGCAAGGGGCAGATCCGCAAGGTGTGGGGCCACTGGTGCAACATCAAGGGCGCCGGGTTGGGCGAGCGGCCGCGGGCGGCACCCGAGCCGTTCATCGATGCTTTCTTCTGGGTCAAGCCGCCGGGAGAATCGGATGGCGTGTCCGACCCATCACAGCCCCGCTACGATCCGGAATGCGGGTCCAATGAAAGCGCCCCCAACGCGCCACAGGCCGGCGTGTGGTTCCAGCAGTACTTCCTGGATCTGGTCAGGAACGCAGTGCCGCCACTCTGACAGCGAACGCTCGGATCTGCTGCACATCGTGTAGGGGCGACCTGCGGTCGTCCCGTTTCCATACTTTCTCGTACGCACTGCTTGACACGCCTGGCCCCTGTGGGCATCGTTCGGCGCGTGGCCTTCCGGTTTGCCAGCGCAAGGGGCAGCGAACAACACTCGCACCGCGAGCCCGATGCTGCCCTACTGGCGGACGCTGGCGGAGCGACGCCATGGTGCGCGCCATTCTTGCTTTCACACAACTTCCTCGATTTGCAGCCGAGAACATCAGCATGAGATACCGACGCTTCGTCTATTCGTGGCTACTGGCTCTCCTGCTGCCAGTGACATTGGGACTTGCCTGCGTCAGGCGAGACTGGAGTATCTGCGCGCCCACCGAGAAGGAGCCGTGCCTACCAGGGTACATGTGCACCCCTGATCTTCTTTGCGTGAGAGCAACCGACGGCGGCAGCGATGGTCTTGTGAGCGTCGACGGCCAGAGCCCCAAGGATGCGGCCGGGGCCAGTGCGGATGTGGTCCTGTCCGCGGGGAGCGACGGACTTGAAGGCGCAGGACGGGATGCGGCGGAGCCAACGGGGGACGCCCCGTTCGACGTACCCGTGAGCACTGTACCGGACGCGCCGACTGCGGGCACTCCGGATGCGCCGGCTGCGAGCGGTTCCCCGGATACACCTGCGGACGTCGCGGACGCACCAGCCGTTGATGCGCCTTCCAGCGGGTCAACTGCGGACGCATCCAGCGCCTGCACGGCGGACAAGGACTGCGCGGGCCGGCCAGGCACCCCTGCCTGTGCCGCCAGCGGCCTGTGTGTCGCATGCACGCAGAACCAGCACTGCACCGGCGCAGCCGGCATGTGCGATACATCGACCAATCAGTGTGTCGGATGCCTCAAGCGCAGCGACTGCGGGGGCGTGTGCCAGACCTGCTCCTCCGGTGGAGTGTGCACGGCGCTGAAAGCCCAAGATGATCCGGGCTTCTGTGCCGGCACCTGCGACAGCACCGGCGCGTGCAAGAGCAAGCAAGGCCAGACTTGCCAGACAGTCGGCGGCGGCTGTGCGGCTGGCACGACCTGTTCGCCCGACGGTGTGTGCTGCGACAGCATCTGTAACCAATCTTGCCACTCCTGCCTCGGCAGCAAGACCGGAGGTGCAGACGGAACCTGCGCCAACGTGACCGATGGTACAGCCTGCGGGGGAACCGGCGGTCAATACTGCAGCGCTGGGATTTGCAGTAGTGGATGCCTGATCGGCGGGACTCTCTACACCAATGGTGCCGTTAGCTCGACGAATCCTTGCCAGACCTGCCAAGCCTCCGTCTCATCTACTTCGTGGTCGCCGCTCGCAAATGGCACGGGCTGCGGCGGCGGTCAAATCTGCAGCGGTGGCAATTGTCAGACAGGATGCTGGATCGGCGGTAGCTTTGTTGGCAGCGGCGCAACCAATGCCAGCAACATCTGCCAAATCTGCAACCCAGCGAAGTCCACCAGCGGCTGGTCTAACAACGACGCAGCAACAGCAGTCTCGTGCGGTAGCTGTGGCGGCACAGCGGCCTGTTCGAATATGGTTCTCGGAAACTGCAGCAAGAATGCCTCAACCTTCTATAAGGATAGCGACTCTGACGGGTGGGGGAATTCTATCCTGCCTAGCGTGGTGGCGTGTACGGCGCCGATCGGCTACGTCCAAAAATGTTGCGACTGCGATGACAGCGATCCCACTATGTATCCCGGGGTGAGTCGCTGTTTTGGTCCTGGGTCTCCGGCTACCCTAGATACTTGTGAGACTGACGGATCCCAGGTGGCGACCACGTGCCCCGATGATTGCACGCACGGCCAGTGCAGGAGCTTCAGCACGATCGACGTCTCCGGGCAGGTAACCTGCGGCTCCACGCAATGCTCGACAAGTGTGGGGTGCTCGTTTGGGGATGGCTCCGTCTACGGTTCGCCTCCTGTTTGCGGGACTGGTGGCAGCACCAACTGGTATGCGCTGTGCGATGGCCCCAACGACTGCGGCGCTGGTCAGGTTTGCTGCTATTCCTACAATGGTGCCGGCACGGTCGGATTCATGGCGTGCGCCACCAACGATGGAACGACGTGTCCTCACGCTGATATGGGAGGGAACTACGCCAACGTGGTTTGTGACCCAAACAACCCGCAGTGCCCAGCCGGAACCACCTGCACAGAAATCGCTGCCCAGTTTTCAGGGTACATCTGCCAGTAGACTGACTTGCGATTCTTCTCTCGACTCGCGGTGCCCTCTTCCAGGCCCGATGCAAGTTCGTAGTCAACCTGGTGGTCTGGCTCTATTCGATCTGCGATTGAATTGCTGCGGTACCTGTTGGTGCGCCGTAAAACCTCGCCCCGCCCTGATGATTGATCCTATCTTCGAGGCTATGGGCCCTGCGCCAATACCCAACCTCTGTAGATTGCCGCGAGGGCGTCGAGTCCGCGGCGCAGAACAAGCCAACC
>Ga0181530_10000601_pt1 | contig 46321 bp, 40 predicted proteins | sample PEATcosm2014_Bin_42_FD_119769 | JGI IMG/M metagenome (GOLD analysis project Ga0181530, IMG submission 119769) | Peatland microbial communities from MTU Mesocosm Facility, Houghton, MI, USA - PEATcosm2014_Bin10_60_metaG | ecosystem: Environmental > Terrestrial > Soil > Wetlands > Peat | place...
CCCACGCCAACGCAGCACCTCGTTGCGGAATGCTTCGATTTCCTTGTCCATGCCGACCTCCCTGCCCAGGAAGGTCCCACAACTCGCTGTCTACGTCACGACGGGGCCGGGCGAGACTTTACGATCCAACGCGCGGCTGATGCCGCGACTGTTGGCCGGTGGGTGCCGGTCGTGCCCGTGCGCATGACTGAGGCATGGTTGCTGGTGGACGAATGCGCGATTCGTCTTGCGGCTTCCAATCCGGCAGGGACGGTCGCGTTGGATCTTCCTCCACTTTCCCGTTTGGAAACCATACCGTCTCCCAAGGACGTTCTGCATCGAGCACTGGAGGTTGCATCAGGGCGGACTGGGCGCAGGCTGGCCCAGTTCAAGCGAGATATGGGCCAGCATGTGCAGCGGGTCGCCCAGGTCATGCAGAAGAAGGAGCAGCTTCGCAGCCTGAGCGCGTTCAAGCGGCTGGAAGACGACACGCGTGAAGCGCTTAGTAGCCTGATGCCACCGCGCTGAGGGAACCACACACCAGCCTGTTCGAGGAGCCCGCCGCCCTGCCGCGTCCCGGACATGACTCTGCGGAGAAAGATGACTAGTCCCTGTCTTCGGGCGGGCTACACGCGGAACAAGTCCCGCTCTACCGCGGAATCAACGACTCCAGTTCGGCCCAGCGGGCGTAGAGTCGATCGACCTCGGCCTTGGCAGCAGCAATTTCGTTCTCCAGCTCGACCAGGCGACTGTGATTGGTGACGACATCCGGGCTGTCCTGCTCGGCCCGCAGCGCAGCCAGGCTTGCTTCGGCCTCCGCAATGCGAACCTCGATGCTGTCCCATTCGCACTGGTCAATGTAGCTGAGCTTGCGGCGCGGCGCCGGTACACTGGCCGCTGACGTCGTCCTGGGCCTGGCAGAATTTGTGGCCGCAATTGCTTCGGCCTCCTCGGCGTGCCAGGCCTCCCATTGAGTGAGACCCACCATGGAACTGATGCGCCCCTCGGCGCCTGGCCGCGTGTGAAAAGCGAGTAGCCTATTTGTCACGCGGTCGAGAAAGTAGCGATCGTGGGTCACCAGCAGGACCGCGCCCTCGAAGCTCAGCAGCGACACTTCCAGCACCTGCAGTGTATCCATGTCGAGATCGTTGGTGGGCTCGTCGAGCACCAGCACATTCGCGGGCCGCAACATCAGGCGCGCGATGGCCAGCCGGCTCTGCTCGCCGCCCGAGAGCTGGCCCACCGCCAGCTTGCTGTGCTCGCTGCGGAACAGGAAGCGCGCCAGGTAGCTGCTGACATGAAGCCGCGCGCCGCGGAAGGTGACGTGATCGCCGCCGGGGCAGAGCGTGTCCACCACATTGAGGCTTGGATCCAGCGCCTCGCGGTGCTGGGCGAAGTACGCCACCTGCAGGCCGTCGGCGCGCAGGATCTGGCCGGCGTCGGGCGGCTCGTCACCCACCAGCACGCGCAGCAAGGTCGACTTGCCGCAACCGTTGGGACCAATGAGTCCCACGCGGCTGCCCGGGCCGACGAAAAGGTCGAGTTCCTTGAAGATGATCTTGTCGCCGTACGACTTGGCGATGCCGCGCGCTTCGATGAAGCGGCGGGGGTTGCGGCCGGTGCCGGCGAAATCGATATTCGCGGTGCGCACGACATTGCGACTGGCCAGCTCGTCGACCTCGCCTGCCAGCGCATCGGCGCGCTGGATGCGCGCCTGCTGCTTGGTGGTGCGGGCCGGCGCGCCCGCGCGCAGCCACTCGGTCTCGCGGCGCAAAGTATTGCGCAACGAAACCTCGCGCCGCTCTTGCGCGGCCATCAGATCCGCCTTGCGCTCGATGAAGGTGGCGTAGTCGCCATCGACGGAGAGCAGTCCGCCGGCGTTGCGCCGGTCCAGTTCCAGAATGCGATTGGCCACCCGCTGCAGAAACAGGCGATCGTGCGTGACGGTGACTGTGGCAAACGGGGCCGCGGCCAGCAGCTTCTCCAGCCAAAGAATACTGTCGACGTCCAAATGGTTGGTGGGCTCGTCCAGCAGCAGCAGTTCCGGCTCGCGCACCAGCTCGCGCGCCAGCGCCACCCGCTTGCGCCAGCCACCTGATAGCCGCTCCACTGGCGCGTCCGCACCCGCCTGCGCACCGCCCAGGTCCAGCCGCGAGATCAATTCGTCCGCGCGCGCCGTTGCCCGCCAGGCCAAATCGTGATCCCCAATTGGCGCACCCTCGAGGATTGTCTCGCGCACGGTGCGCCCTGCCCTGAACTCCGGCACCTGCGCCACATGGCCCACGCGCAGCCCGCGCCGTAGCGACAGCTCGCCGCGATCCGGACTGTCGGCACCGGCCAGGATTCGCAGTAGCGTGGTCTTGCCCGCGCCGTTGGGCCCAATCAGACCGACACACTCGCCTTCGGCCAGGGTAAAACTGACGCCGTCGAACAGCGGGCCTGCGCCGAACGACTTGGACAAGTCCTGGGCTGTGACGAGGATCGCCATGAGGTACGGGAGTATAGGGGCATTTGCCTGTCGCCGTGCTGGAACCCCAGCGACGGACGTTGTAAACACCGTCGCTCTCGTGATCCGCCTCGACAACATCAGCAAGCAGCACGGCCCGCAGATCCTGTTCATCGAGGCCAGCGCCGCCATCCTGCGCGGCGAGAAGATCGGCCTGGTGGGGCCCAACGGCGCGGGCAAGTCCACCGTGTTTCGCCTGATCATGGGCGAGGAATCGCCCGACGAGGGACAGATCTCCATCGACCGCAACGTGACCATCGGGCACTTCAGCCAGGACGTGGGCGAGATGAAGGGCGTGTCCGCCGTGGCCGCGACCATGGACGGCGCGGGTCCGGTGTCCGCCATGGCGACCGAGATGCGTGAACTGGAACACGCCATGGCCGATCCGGCGCGCGCGGATGAGCTGGATAGCCTGGTCGATCGTTTCGGCCACGTGCAGGCGCGTTTCGACGAGTTGGGCGGCTACGCGCTGGAAGCACGGGCGCGCGAGATCATGGCCGGCCTGGGTTTCTCGCAAGAGATGATGGACGGCGACGTGGGCAATCTTTCGGGCGGGTGGAAGATGCGCGTGGCCCTGGCGCGTATTCTTCTCATGCGGCCCAACGTGATGTTGCTCGACGAGCCATCGAACCACCTGGACATCGAATCCATTATTTGGCTCGAGGAATTCCTCAAGAACTATGAAGGCGCGATATTGATGACCACGCACGATCGCGAGTTCATGAACCGCGTGGTCAGCAAAATCATCGAGATCGACGGCGGCGTGCTGACGACATATTCAGGCAACTACGATTTCTACGAAAAGCAGCGCGCCCTGAACGAGACGCAAGCTGAGGCGGCGTACGCGCGCCAGCAGGCCATGCTGGCCAAGGAGATCCGCTTCATCGAGCGATTCAAGGCGCAGGCCAGCCACGCGTCGCAGGTGCAATCGCGGGTGAAGAAGCTGGACAAGATCGAGAAGCTGGAGCCGCCGCGCCGCCGCCGCACCCTGAGTTTCGCGTTTCCCGAGGCGCCCCGCTCGGGCGAGGACGTGATCAAGATCGAGGGACTGCACAAGCAGTACGGCTCCCATGTCATCTACGACGGATTCGATCTGATGATCCGGCGCAAGGAGCGCTGGAGCGTGATGGGCGTCAACGGCGCAGGCAAGTCCACTTTGCTGAAGCTGGTGGCGGGCGAGATTGCGCCCGACCAAGGCAGCGTGACTCTGGGCGCGGGCGTGCGGCTCGGCTACTTCGCCCAGCACGCCATGGAGCTGCTCGACGCGGACAAGACCGTGTACGAGACTCTGGAAGAGGCGTTTCCGCTGGCCTCGGTGGGCACGCTCAAGTCGTTGGGCGGCTGCTTCGGCTTTTCCGGCAGCGACATCGACAAGATCTGCCGCGTGCTTTCGGGCGGCGAGAAGGCGCGCGTGGTGATGGCGCGGCTGCTTTACGATCGCCCAAATCTATTGGTGCTGGACGAGCCCACCAACCACCTGGACATGGCCACCAAGGAAATGTTGCTCACAGCCCTGCGCGACTTTGAGGGCACCATGCTCTTCGTGTCGCACGACCGGCGCTTCCTGGCTGGCCTGTCCAACCGCGTGCTGGAACTGGTGCCCGAGGGCGTGATCCCCTACGGCGGCGGCTACCTGGAATACGTGGCCCGCAGCGGCCACGAGGCGCCAGGCCTGCGCGCGTGATGGCAACGAAGCTGTTCAAGCACGGTGGCCAATTCACGGGGCAGCGGCGAGGCAATGTCTGACACGAGGCCCAGCCTACCGGTTCCGCTCAGCCGCCCGATGGTGCCGGGATGATGGGCAGGCTCGCCGGGGTGGGTGCCAGGCGGAACTCGGCCAGGCGTTCGGTTATCGCGTGCGCCTCGGAACGCGCCGATTCCAGCAACGTCGCCGCCTGGGTGTTGCCGGGGCCCACCTCCAGGGTCTTTAGCGTCGCGACCAGCTTGGCCTGATCGTCCTTCACCTGGGCCAGCCTGCACGACAGCGCATCGAGCATGTCATTGATTGCGTCACACTCCCGGTGCAGGTAGTCGCGCTTCCCGACCACCACTCGCTCGGCCAGGTCGCCCTGCGCGATTCGGCCGAATGCCGCCCGGAAATTGACCAGCGGGCCGAAAATCCGGTGCGTCACCACGATGAGATGAAACGTGAACGCTACCAGCAGGATCGCGGCCAGCGGCAGCAGACGCTGGTAGAAGTCCAGAAACGTCAGGCCCGCGTGGCACTGCTCGTCGATGTCGTTCGAGTGCAGCATGGTCTGCAGGAGCGGAGCGACCGCCAGCGCCGAGGTCACGGCCACGGCAATCACCGCGTTGAGAACGCTGTAGGATACAATCTTCATCTGCAGCGGCTTGTCCACCAGCAGCTTTCCCGGCTTCGAATCTGGAGTTGGCTCTTTCATGGCTCTGTTCTCGTTTCTTCCATGGTACGCGTGTTGAAGTCGTAGACGTACTGCTTCTGCGCTTTCTCGTGCGTCGCCTTGGCCCTAAAGTGTGGCCCCTCCCGGCGGGCGCCATTGCCGGACACGATGTCGATGCGCACGCCAGCGATCGGGACGAAGTCGAAGGTGGGCGGCCCCGGGAAGGTGCTGACGGGCGGATTGCCGGCTTCGATGAAGTCGCCCTCCTGGCCCAGAAAGCGGTCGTGCTCTTCGAAGTAGTTCTGCTGAGCGGACACGAAGGAGGTCAGGCTGTTCTGGGCGGCGATGCCGTAGGCCAGGTTGCGGTAGTAGCGCAGCGACGCGATGGCGATGGTTACCACCACGACGACGCCCGCCAGTGCGAGCAGCACGTGCACGGTCGTGGCGCTCTCCCCCTTTCGCTTCTTCTTGCGCTGGAGCGGGTAGCGCGGCTTGGGAACGTATGCCATTACTCGGTCCCCGCCTGCGGGGCCGAAACTCTACCCAGCCCCTGATGGTTCCGCTGGTGATGGTAATGCGGCAGGCACTCCGGCATGACACCTCCCTGGCTACTCCTTTGTACACCTTTGCCCGCCCTTCGCAAGAACACCGACGGCTCTCTCACCTCATCTACCCCCAGCGAAACCAGCGCAGCCCGAGCACGAACGACACGGTTCCCCACGCGGCCAGCACGGCCAGATAGGGCAGCGTGCCAAGCACACCGGCGCCGTCGATGGTCACCGCGCGCAGGCCGTCGCACATGGCGGTGAGCGGCAGTGCGCTGATGAAAGGACGCACGAGTTCCGGGAAGTGCGTCGACGAGAAGAACACGCCGGACAGCACGAACATGGGCAGCATCACCAGATTCATCAGGCCGCTCACCGTTTGCATGTTCTGCGCGCGCGACGATACCAGGATGGCGATGGCGGCAAAGCTGGCGCTGCCAGCCAGGCTGACCAGACCCAGCGCCGCGTACGAGCCGGCCACCTGCACGCCGAACACCAGGCGCGCGAAGATCAGGATGACCGCCATCTCGAATGGAATCACCACCAGGCGCGACAGACCGAAGGCGAACAGCAAATGCCGTCGTCGCATGGGCGCGGCCAGCAGGCGCTTGAGCAGCTTGCGCACGCGCATCTCCACGATCACCCAGCCGATGCCCCACATGGACCCCGACATCAGATTCATGGCCAGCAGGCCCGGGATGAGAAAATCGATGTAGCGCGAGCCGGGCTCGCTCACCTCTTGATCGCGGACGCCCAGTGGATCCTGTCGGCCCGCTGCCTTCTGCAAGAGAGCATCGACCGTGGCGCGGGCCAGGCGGGCCTCGGGACGTGCAGGATCGAAACGATAAGTGAAAGCATCGCCCGGCTGCGCCGGCGGCACCAGCACCACTGCCACCTGCCCCGAGCGCAAGGCAGCCTTGGCGGCCGGCTCGTCCAGCGGCCGAACCTGCACGCCACCCTTCGCGAGCGCGTCGCGCGCCCGCGCGGTTAGCCCGGGCAGCACGCCCGCCACCACCGGGTCGGGACCCTTCACCCGGAAGGCGATCCCCAGCGCCACCGACAGGAGCACCGGGAATCCGAAGGTCCAGAACAACGCGCCCGGCTCGCGCGTCATCTCGCGCAAGCGCATCAGGGTGAGCTGCACCACCGGACGCGGACGTCGCGACTCAGTCATCGTGCAACGCCCTTCCAGTCAGCGACACGAACACATCTTCCAGCGTGGCCTTGCGTGTTCCCAGACGCAGCAGGCGCTGGCCGCGCTCCTGCAGCGACGCCCGCAACGCGGGCACCGCGCGATCGGGCTCGACCGCGGCCAAGGCCCACACCCCCTCGCCCGACAGGTGCACCTCGGTCACCGTGGGCAAGCTGCGCAGCGTGGCCTCGTCGAGCGCGCCCTGCCCTGCCCCCGCTTCCAGCTCCAACTCGACCACGTGTTCGGCGCCCAGCCCGGCGATGAGTTCCGCCGGGGTGCCCTGCCGGATGAGCCGCCCTCGATCCAGGATGGCCACCCGGTCGCACAGGCGCTGGGCCTCCTCCATGTAGTGGGTGGTCAGCACCACCGTTCCGCCGCGAGCACGATAGGCGGCCACCAGTCCCCAGATCTGCCGGCGCGACTGCGGGTCCAGGCCCGTGGTCGGCTCGTCGAGAAACAGGATCTCCGGCTCGGCCACCAGCGCGCAGGCGATGGCCAGCCGCTGCTTCTGACCGCCTGACAGCTTGACCACCCAGGCACGCCGTTTCTCTTCCAATTGCACGTCTGCCAGCAACGCCTCCAGCGGCCGGGGTCGCTGGTAGAAGCTACGAAACAGGGTCAGCACCTCTTCCACAGTCAGCTTCTCGGGCAGGCGCGTCTCCTGCAGGGCCACGCCCAGCCGCTCGCGCAGCCGGCTCTCGTCGTGCGCCCAATCCATGCCCAGCAATTTCACTTCGCCGCCGGTGGGATCCAGCAGTCCTTCCAGCATCTCCACCGTGGTGGTCTTGCCCGAGCCATTGGGTCCCAGCAGTCCGAAACACTCGCCGCGGCGAATGGAGAGATCCAGGCCATCCACTGCCAGCACGGTGCCCGCGCGCTTTCGCCCCGAACCGCGCCCCGCCTCGTAGATCTTGCGCAAGCCCCGGCACAGAACAGCCGGCTCAGCGTCGGGGGAAGTAAGAGTCACGCAGGTTGCTATAGCGTGGCGGGCGCACCCGCGCCACCAGACGGGTGCAGCAACTCACGGCAAATCCAGGACACGGACCGCCTCGTTCGTGATCATCATGCGGCTGAATGTTGCGCCGGTGCGTCCCGCGAGTAACACTAATAGTGTGAGGAAGTTTTCGCACAAGCCCGATCGGGACGTGGCTCTGCTCTACGCCCCTACCGACGATGAAAAGGGTGCCCGATTCATGCGAGTGCGAAAGGGCGAGTTGCAGATGGGCGAAGCCCGCCCGCTGACCGCGGGACAATCGCTGTGCGGTCAGGAGTTGGTGCGAATGCGACGGCGTGAGGAACTTCCGATGCTGTTCGACGTCGAGGTGATCCATCCCGCCGAGCAATCTATGCGCGATACACTGGGGCCGGCGCAGGTCGCCTCCGACGAATACCGGCGCAACTGGGACGAGACGTTTGCTCCACGCAAGGCCAGCGGCGAGCGCGCCAACTGACCCGCGCGCCTTCAATGCAAATTCGAGGGAGCCGGGTTCGCGTAGAGCGCGCCAATCTCAGCAGGTACCAGCGCCCGTCCGTAGATCACGATGTCGTCCAGATCCCCGACGAAGTACCGCCCGCCCCCCGACCAGGTGCCCAAGTAGAGGGCGTCGCTTCCTGGCTGAATGAGGTCCGTGATGGCTTTCTCCGTCGACAGAACGCCGTTCTTGTAGAACAATATCTGCATCGCACTGCTACTGCTGTCGACGACGGCCACCAGATGGGTCCACAGGCCAACGTCGAAACCGTTGGCCTCGTCGTATGCGTAATAGCTCCCCGCATCGCCCGTGGTGGGATATGCGAAGTGGTATCTCCATGTCCTTTCCAATTCAGGAAACCGGACGTTCATTTCCCAGCCGCCACTGAAGACGACTTCGGTGCTGATGAGGGTGACGTAGGAATCGCCACTGTTGGCAGCAGGAGGTGCCCAGGAGGAAGGACGCACCCAGAGCGATACGCTCCAACTGTCCGTCGCGTTGGGGAACGACCCCACGATTACCGAGTTCCCTGAGTCGAAATGGAGTGCGCCGCCAAAGCCAGCGTGGCCAGAATCCAGGAGCCACGTGGCGCCGAGGATGGAGCCGTTATACCCGTAGCCCGAATGATCCAACAGCGTACCGCCACTTCCTTCGTCGCAAGGCCAGTACGCAACCATGTCCCCGAGACTGCCTGGCGCCAAGCCCACCACGTCGAGCCCGTGGGATGAACAAGCAGCCAGAAGCAGTGCCGGAAAAACGAATGTTCGACAAAATGCCATCACTAAAGCCACGCAATCAGGGTCAAGCTGGACAGCAGATCCGGGCGCCCTGCCGTCGGCACCGTGGGGGAACCAAGAAAGTGGATAGCCGGATAGGGCTGGACCAATTGTGCGTGGACTTCGAGTGCAATCTCGAACCGGCTGTGCAGGGACAAGCGAATTCCGGTTCCCGCGCCGGCCAGGAAGGACCATCGCGCGGCTGTTAGTCCCTGGTAAGGCCAGGACGCCCGCCCTTCGGCCGAGGTGTACTGCGCACCGGCACCCAAGAAGAACAACGGCTGCAAGCGCTGGCGCGGCCGCAGCCGGATGCCGGCCTCGATCAGCCCGAACTGCGCCGCCACATCAGCCGAGCCCGACGGGGCCTCGACCCGCGATCGGGTGCCCAGCCCAGCCGCCGTGACCCGCACGAGTCCATAGAAACCCACCGCGCGGTCGAGCCGAATCATGGGAAGCACGGCCGGGCCCACCCCGTCGAAGCTCGCAACCACACCGCCGCCAACTTCGATCGCCCAGCGCGAGTTCCTGCGCGAATCGAGCGCACGGTCCACGAAGCGGGTCACCTCCGCAGACGGCGGCTTGGGCACGAGGGGAAACTCCCGTCCGCCGGCCATGGCCACTTCCAGCAGGCTCGCCCGCAGAAGCTCGATCGCCCGGATGGCCAGGACCTCGGCCGCCCGATCGGACTCGGGCTGGCTGGGAATGCGCCTGACCACTGACTTGCCGGTCACCCGGTCGATGACCCACACCTCGACGGAACCAGGCGTGGCGTCGCCCAGGATGGCGACCAGGGCATCGACGTTGTTCCCGCTCGCGATTTGCTCCAGCGATGCGCGCGGGTCGGCCCCGGCCGTGGTGGCCACTATCTGCACGTCGAATCCCGCCGACACCAGTTCGCCGTGCATGCGCACCAGCGCCTCGGCCGTGACCGCCTTGGGGTGCGCCGGTCGTACCAGGATTACCGTCGCCGCCCATCCCGTCTTTGCCGCCACGGCCGCGAGCAGCACCAGGCCCGCAGCGAAGGCTCGCCGTGAAACGATCGCGGTCACGGCCCTCGGCGAAGCGCCCTCGCCGCGCCGGCATAGGTGCCGGCAGGAAAGCGCCGCAGGTAGTCCTCAGCGACCCTCCGGGCCGCGGCAACTCCCATCAGCTCGTGCGTCACGATCATTTTTCGCCCCAGCGCCTCAGAAGCATAGGCCCCGGAGGGAGCCTCTTCAAGGTAGCGTTCGTACCATGACAGCGCTTTGCGTGCGTTGTCTTCGCGCACCTCTTCCTGACGCCCGAGAAGAAAGGCGGCGTCGAAAGCGCGCGCCGAACCAGGGAAGCGACTGCGTTGGGCCAGCAGCGCCTGTTTGGCGATGCTGTCTCGTCGCCGGTAGCGGGCCGCATCCGCGAGGGCCGACAGATCCTCGCCCGAGGCTTCGGCAAGGCAGCGCTCCAGTCCGCGCCGCTCGACGTCCCGGAGGATAGTATCCGCGTCTCCCGCCACCAGGGCAGCGGACCAACTGCGCGGCCAAGCCACGGCGCCGTGGCCATGGGCGCCCGAGCGCTGGCCCATCGCCTCACGCGCGGTGTCCCCGTGGTCGGTGTCATGAGCTTGCGTCAACCCCATCTCTGGCTCCGGCGAAACCGGGGCGCCGGCAGGTTGCACGGCCGCGCCACTTTCCACGTCCTGCAACACCACCTCGCGCTTGGGCAGGTTGATGGCCAGCCGCTGGCCCGCGCGTACCGTGATCGCGCCCTCGGAAAGTGGACCAGTGACCGAAACCATCCCCTGCTGCATGCGAAGATCGAGCTGCTCGCCCGTCGCGTCCCAGGACACCGTGAAGGTCGTCCCCTGCACCGTGATCAGGAAGGGTCCTGCATCGACCAGCCAGTGCGCGCCCGGTCGGTGCGCTACCTTGACCGATGCAGTTCCTCGCTCGATGGCGATGCGGGCGCCCTTGGCGTCGACCGAGCGCAGACGACCGCGCGCACCCTCGAGAAACGCCAGTTCGCTGCCCTCGGCGAAACGCAACCGCGCGCCGGTGCTGCCCGAGGAGTGAAGGTACCCTCCGTCGACGATCTCGCCGCCTTCGACCCGGTAGGCGAGGCTTTCTGTCCCCGGCGCCCCCACCCGGCCGCCAGAGAAAATCCACCACAGGGCGCAGGCGGCCACCCCGGCCCCCATCCCGACCGCTGACAGCCTGAGCAGACGGACGCGCTGGCGTTCGTGTGCCGCAAGCCGCGCCCTGACGATGTCCAGTCCGCTCTCGCGCTGGGCCGCAGACATGGGCGGGATCGCAGAACGAACGAAGTCGGCCGCCCGTTCGACGGTGGCTGCAGAGGTCCCTTTATCGACGTCACGTTCCATCGGGAACCTGCCCTTCCGAAAAGAAACCCGCCAGATCCTTGTCGCTTGCGATCCAGTTTCCCACCTCGAGAACCGCTTGGGCATGCGCGCGCTTGACCGTCGACAACGAGATCCCCATTGCGCTGGCGATCTCTCCCAGGGTCATCGATTCGAGGTGGCGGAGCGCAAAGACCAGACGCTCGCGCGTGCCGAGCTCGTCGAGAATCACGTAGAAGCGCCGAAGCACGTCCCTGGCTTCGGGATCGGCTCCGCGGAACGGGACGTCGGGCAGGTTCCTTGGCTCGAACAGGGTCAGCCAGCGGCCTGCTCGCTTGCGGCGCAGATCCCATTTCAGAATTCGGATCGCGAACGAAACGATGAAACTGCGCAGGGCCTCGGGCTTGCAGAGGGTGTTGGCCCGAGCGAACAGCCGATAGAACACCTCCTGCGTGATGTCCTCGGCCTCGTCATCGCTTCCCAGAGCGCGGCACGCCATGTTGAAGACGAGAGGCGCGAATCGGTTCCACGTCGCAGCCTGCGCCCATGGCTCGCCAGTCATGAGAGCCCGGGCCAGTTCAGCGTCGTCCATGTCCGGGCGCACGCCAGCCGGCACGATGTGCAGGGGTACCCGTTTGCGACCGGCAGACATGTGCGACCTGACATTCGTCCTTTCCACATCCAACAGTAGCAGATCGGAAGTGTAGCGGTTCAAGGAGTCGCCGCGTCATCTTCCTTGCGACCTACTGAAACATCACCACCGCACTCTCCACGACTTCGCCGATAAGCGTGATTGTTGCGTTGTCGCTGGATGCGGTCGACGCGACGAGGCGCTCCAAGATCATCTGGCAATCCTGGGCGCTGAACGGGCTGAGCAGGCTTGCGTCGACCGTCAGTGCAGCCGCCGCATCCGGCGCGGTGCAATAGCAGGTGGTGGTGGGATGCGTCGATTGCTGCAAGATCAGAAGCATGCTTTCGCGCGCCCTCCCCTCCGGGTTCCACGTAACCGTGAAGTCCTGTGTACGATCTATGATGAGCACAGCCTGACCCAGCACGGGCGTGACCCCGGACAAAAATGCGGGGACCTGCAACGCGCCTGAGAATGCATGCACGGCGTCGCCTGTCGCGACAACGGAGAGAGCGTCTCCCGGTTTCCACGGCAGGCTGCTTACATCCCCGTAGTTGCCGGCGGGAAAACCGCCGATCCCAAGATTGGACGACGAATTCCGGGCCCCACGATCCATCGCTCCCTCGGATGGACGCTTCGATGCCGCTCCCTCCACTACCGGAGTTGAGCGTGGCGAGCGGGCTCCCTCCGCCCGTGGACGAAAGGGTCAACGTCCCGGCCGAGCCTGGGCCCGGGGTGAAGGGCGGCAGTCCAACTACAACCTCGACCTGAGCGCAGGAGCACGTTGTGGCGGTGGGGCTCAGGTCGAGCGGCTGATCCGTCGCAGACCTCAGCTATGTGGCAGGGCCGGCGGCAGCAAAACCGTTCGGTGACTAGGGGGGCGCATTGGGGCCTACGTTGGTCAAGGCGAACAGATAGTCCGCCCAGCGACCGTGCGGATGATGCTGGTAGTAGTAGGGCATCTCGGCGCGCGCGGCCGCCGTGTCATGCAGGTTGAGATATGCCTGAACCAGCAAGCCGTCGCGCTCGTCCGAGTCGCGCGAATCGCCGAAGCGCTCGCGCGCCTCGCGGGCCGCTTCGACCGCCTTCGCCGGGTCGGTCCGGTAATGGTCCCGGATCTGCTTCATCAAGGCAGCCTCGGCCGAGATTTCAGGTTCGGCAGCGCGGGCAGGGCCGGCATCGGGCCTGACCAGCTTGGGCGGCGGAAGGCGAGTATGAGCCAGCACAGTAACCCCGCCGACCGAGGACGGCTGCGTCTCGGTCGGCGCTTGCTGCCTTTCTCCGCGGCGAAACAGGAAAACCAGCAGCGCCGTGACCAACGAAAGCCAGAAAAGGATGTGGATGGTGCGTTTCACGATCCGGGCCCTCCTGAACGACAAAGTGTGGGGCCTCTCCGTTTCTAGGGACGGAAAAAAAGCCTGGCCGGAAGAGTACTAGATTTCTTGCGGGTTGTTGAGCCGAACCTTGCGATGCCCTGAGCCCCGATGGTGCGGCTGATGGTCCGGCCTGTTCCGAGACAATGGGATGGACCACGTTGGTCATCAGCAGCCCGCGTTTGGTGTCGTCGATCGCGATGAGTGTGGTTCCCACCGAGTTCACGCTGTCCGGAGCGAGAGAAATGAAAGTATCACGCCCGTGCGACTGTCGAATCTCGACCGTCAACCGTCAGACTGCCACCGCGGAAAGATTTCGCAGGTTGACTCGCCACTCGCAAACCATACCGCTCTGCCGCGGTGGGTCTTGAGTTTGGCCCAGACTTAGACAGCCACGACCACTTCAGGGCTTGGAGCGCACGCCCAGCCGTGCAAATATGGCGTCCGTGCTGGAGGAACCTACGATGCGAACGACATTCGGCCTCTGCTTCCTTGCCCTCACCCTGACCGCCGCGACGGCGCATGCACAGGGTGTCTTCCTCGAAAAAGGGGATCCCGGCATAAGCGCCACGGTTGGTGCTGCTGCGATAGGGACGGGGTGGAGCGCGTCCGTCGTGCCCAGCTACACTTATCGGGGCATGTTCGACGTCGGTATCGACGTGACTCGCTACAGCTATAGCAGCGGGGATGCAAACCATCTCTCGTCCATCGGTCTTATGCCGTTTGCCAACGTCTATCTCACCCGTTCCGAGGATGGCCATTTGCCAGTTTCGGTCGCTGGCACTCTCGCGGTCGAGAAACGAATCTTCATGGGCAACGGTGGGGCGCCCAATCCCGACGGATGGGGCGTGTTGTTCGGCGCCTCTGTCTTTCGGCGCATCGACTTCAGCAACACTTTTGTCGGCATTCCCGAGGTATTCGTGGCGTATGATCTGCAGGCCACGACATGGCACAGCACAACAATAGATGGCAACGCCGCGGTTAGTCCGGGCCAGACAACAAACTATGACCAGAAACCCCGCGTGTTCCTTCGCGCCAACATGGGATTCAAGGGCGACAAGACCATGTACACAATTGCCCCCTACGTCGGTTACCAGGCCGGTTTTGCAGTCGGCGGCAACGTGGGCGCGATTTTTTAGCGACCGTGCCGGTGCCAGTTGCGCGCCGAGACGAAGCGGCCCCGGAATCGAGCACCCGAACCGTTTGCAAAGAAGAAAACGCCTAGCTCTTACGTCTAGGACACTGGTCCCGTGAGTACTCCCGCCCGCCTCGAAGATAACATTGGCTTTGCCTGTACCGACCTGCAGTGTCGGCTAGGGCGTGAGTCCGCGGTGGCCTTGCGCTGGCTGGGTTCGGACGGCGAGCAGAGTGATTTCACCTTCGGACAACTGGCCCGCGAGAGCTCACGATTTGCGGCAGTGCTGGCCAGGCTGGGTGTGGCGCCCGGTGCGCGCGTCTTCATCATGCTGCCCAAACTGCCCGAGGTGTTCATCGCCTTTCTGGGTGGCCTGAAGGCGCGCGCCGTGGTGGGTCCCTTGTTCGCCAACTTCGGTGACGAAGCGCTCTTGGACCGGTTGGGCGATTCCCACGCCTGCGTCCTTCTCACCAAGCACAGCCTGCTAAAGAAGGTTCACCGCATCCGCGACCGGTTGCCCGACCTGCGCCATGTCCTGTTGGTCGACGTGGATGACCACCCCGCCGCCGATGTCCTGAGCTATCGCCGCCTAATGCGGGAAGCCTTGTCCGATTTCGTGGTGGCGCCCACTGCGCCAGAGACGCCGTCGATCCTCCACTACACCTCCGGCTCGACGGGCAAGCCCAAGGGCGTGCTGCACGTGCATGGGGCCTTGCCCACTATTGTGGGGACGACACGCGATGTTCTCGGCCTGGGGCCGGGTGACGTGTTCTGGTGCACGGCCGACCCGGGCTGGGTGACGGGGACATCCTACGGGATCATCGGGCCCTGGGCCGTCGGCGCCACCCAGGTCCACTACGGCGGCAACTTCGATGCTGGCGCGTGGATGACCATTCTCGAGCAGGAACGGGTCAACGTCTGGTACACGGCCCCGACCGCGCTGCGCATGCTGATGCGGGAAGAGGCGTCACTCTGTACGGGCCGGCGCCTCGAATCTCTGCGCTGCGCAGCCAGCGTGGGCGAGCCGCTCAATCCTGAGATCACCTACTGGGCCCGCCGCACCTTGGGCAAGGAGATCCACGATACCTGGTTCCAGACCGAGACCGGTGCCATCATGATCGCCAACCGACCCGGGCTGGCCGTGCGCCCCGGTTCCATGGGCAAGGTGGTCGACGGCGTTGAAGCCGTTATCCTGGACAGCACGGGCCAACCCCTGCCCGCTGGACAGCAGGGTCGGCTGTGCCTGCGTTCAGGTTGGCCCTCCATGTTTGCCCAGTACCTCAACCGCCCCGAGGTCTATGCCAGCCGGTTCCACGGCGAGTACTACGACTCGGGCGACATGGCGGTGCGGGACGCGGATGGTTACTTCTGGTTCGTGGGCCGCACCGACGACGTGATCAACACCTCGGGGCATCTGGTGGGCCCGTTCGAGATCGAGAGTGTCTTGCTGGAACTGCCCGAAGTGGCCGAAGCAGCCGCCGTGAGCGCGCCTGACCCCATTCGCTTCGAGAAGGTCGTGGTCTTCGTCTGCCTGCGCCCGGGTCAGTCCGCCTCGCGCGAGTTGGAAAGCCGCATTCGCCTGCACGTGGCGAACCGCATCTCGTCCATCGCGAGCCCCCAGGACGTCAGGTTCGTGGCCAGCCTGCCCAGAAACCGCAGCGGCAAGATCATGCGGCGGGTGCTGCGCGCGCGCTTCCTGGGCCAGGACGAGGGCGACCTTTCCAGCATGGAAACCTGGCACCCTGGGGACATCGGCGATCGGCGCGAGCGAGTCTGATCGCTCGGTCAACTAAACAGCCCGGCGCGTTTTCGGTTGGCTTCTGCGCCCTGACACGGTATCACTAACCGACGGAAACAGGACTTGCGGAGGCTTCTTTCCCATGCATCGAAAAAAGATCGCACTGATAGGCGCGGGCAACATTGGCGGCGAGCTCGCGGCCCAGGCGGCCCGACTCGAGCTGGGCGACGTCTATCTCTTCGACATCCCGGACAAGCTGGGCATCGCCCAGGGCAAGGCCCTGGACCTGGAGCAGAACGGCTCGATCCTGGGTTACGACGTGCGCATCGCGGGAACCTCCAACTGGGACGACCTGGCGGGCAGCGACGTGGCCATCGTGACCGCGGGCATACCGCGCAAGCCGGGCATGTCGCGCAACGATCTGCTGGGGGTCAACCTGCGCATCATTCGCAGCGTGGCCGAGAACCTCAAGGTGCAAGCCCCCGATTGTTTCGTCATCGTGATTTCCAATCCGCTCGACGCCATGGTGCACGAGATGAAACGAGCCACCGGGTTTCCCCCTGAACGAGTGGTGGGCATGGCGGGTCAGCTCGATTCAGCGCGCTTTCAGCTCTTCATCGCGCGAGAGGCCGGCGTGGCAGTCAAGGACGTGCGCGCCATGGTGCTGGGCGGCCACGGTGAGACCATGGTGCCCGTGCTCAGCTACTGCACCATCAACGGCATTCCCGTTCGCCAGCTCATCCCGCAAAACCGACTGGACGCCATCATCCAGCGCACGCGCGACAGCGGCGCCGAGGTGGTCAGGCTCATGGGGTCAAGCGCCTACTACGCGCCTGCCTCAGCAGCCGTGCAGATGGCGCGTTCGTATCTCTACGACGAAAAGCGACTGCTTCCCTGCGCGGTGTACCTGCGAGGCGAGTATGGCGTGCACGACGTGTACATGGGCGTGCCCGCAGTCATCGGCGGCCGCGGAGTGGAGAAGGTGGTGGTCATCGAACTCGACGCCACGGAACGCCAGATGTTGGAGAATTCGGTCCAAGGGGTGCGCGACCTCATCGCCGCGGCCGAGAACCTGTAGAGATTACGGCCCGACGGTGGCTTCATCCACTAGACGGTATCTGCCGACGCGTCTCGACCAGGGAATATTCCTACTAAGTTTCTCCGTGCTGCTGCTGGAGCTGCTGCTCACGCGCATCTTCTCGGTCGTCATGTTTCATCATCTTTCGTTTGTCGCCGTGTCGCTCGCCATGACGGGCCTAGGCTTCGGCGGCCTGCTGGTCAACGCGGTCTCGGGCCGATTCCGTCGAGACAACCTGGCTTCGGCCGCTTCCTTCTGGGCTACGGTCTTCGCCATCGGCACGGTGGCCGCGGGCGCCGTGGCTTTCCACATGCCGATAGGCATGGAGACCTCGGCGGAGAACTGGCTCAAGGTGCTGACGGTGCTCGGCTTTTGTCTGGTGCCATTCGCTGCCGGCGGAATAATCATCGCGCATTTGCTGTCGTGCCATGCCCAACAGACAAACCGGCTCTACTGTTTCGATTTGGTCGGCGCTGGTTTCGGCTGTCTGGCATTCATTCCGATGACCAACTGGCTTGGCGCGCCCACAGCGCTGCTTTTTACCAGCGCGGCTGCCGTGGTCGCCGGCTTCGTTCTCGCCGGCCCGGCGGCGCCGCGTCGGCGGGCGGTTTGCTTGACGGTTTTTGCCATCATCGTCGGCACGGCCTCGGCCAATCTGGTATTCGAGTTCTATGACATCAAGTACGCGCACGGGGGACGGCAAGGTGAAGCGCTCGAACGCCGATGGAACTCGTTCTCGCGCGTGGAAGTTGCAGGCACAGCGCCGGACTTGTGGACGAAACGGGCGCCCGTCAGCTTCGGCTACAGCCACACGATCCAGGGCAAGCAGGCGCGAGAACTCTATCTGACCTACGACGCGGGAGCGCTCACGCAGATCGTCGGGTTTCGCGGCGATCTAGCAGAAGTGGACTACCTTCACTACGACGTTGCCTCGGCCGCGTATCATACAAGGCCGCAAGGCAGCGTGTTGGTTATCGGAGCAGGTGGTGGTCGCGACGTGCTGACAGCGCTCTCGGCGGGCGCCCAGCATGTCACCGGCGTGGAAATCAATGGCCTAACAATCGATCTGTTGCGCGGACCGTTCAAGGACTTCGTTGGCGGTTTGTATTCGGATTATCCGCGCGTGGACATCGTGCACGACGATGGGCGCAGCTACGTCCGCTCCACCCAACGAAAGTACGATCTGATCCAGGCGTCACTGGTCGACACTTGGGCTGCGTCGTCCGCCGGTGCGTTCGCGCTGGTCGAGAACAGCCTTTACACGGTCGACGCCTTTTCTGACTACCTGTCGCGGCTCGCACCCCAAGGTATGCTGTCGTTCTCGCGCTGGTACCGCCAGCCGCCCGAGGAGGTGTTGCGCGTGGTTGTGCTGGGCAAGGAGGCGCTGCGCCGTCGGGGTGTCGCGGATGCCAGAAAAAACCTGGCGATTGTCCGCACGCGCACCGAATTGACAAAGGCTCCCTCGCTGGCGACCATCATCTTCAAGCTCAGCCCGTTTGACCCGGGCGAATGCGACGAGCTGCTGGCGTGGGCGAACCGAATGCAATTCGCCGTCGAGTATTTGCCGCCAGCAAGTGGTTGGCGCGGTAACAACCCGGTGATCGCCACGGTGATGGGCCCGCAGTCCGAGCGGTTCATAGCTCGCGCCGCCTACGACCTGTCCCTTGTCGATGACAATCGTCCTTTCTTCTTCGACCGCGTGCCACTGCTCGCTTGGCTGATGCATCGATTTCACATGAACACGATTTCCGCAGGGGCCGGCCAGCTAACCTTTGGAGGACAGACGCTGCTCATTGCTCTTGTGGCCACGGCGACATGCGCGTTTGCTCTCTTCCTCACACCGCTGCTCCTCGCGGGGTGGGCCGGGCGACGTGTGACGAAAACCCTGCCGGAAGCAGGTGCCCCAACTCTCGGCCGTTCTATCGGCTGGGCGGTCTACTTTGCCTGCCTTGGCTTGGGCTTCATGGCCATCGAAATCGTGCTGATACAGCGGTTCAACCTTCATCTCGGCGATCCGGTCTATGCGCTATCGGTGGTCATGTTCACCATGCTGCTGTCAAGCGGCCTCGGCAGTCACGTCGCCGGTCGCTGCCGAACGGTACTGACCCTTCCCGTGATTCTGACGTTGGTCTTAGGCTTGCTGGTGCTCTACGGATTTGCTTTGCCCAGAATCATCCATATCACCTTGGGCGCATCGACCGCACGACGTATTGTCGTCGCCATGGCGACCATCGCTCCGATAGCCTTCATCATGGGGATGCCCTTCCCGACTGGAATGCGCCTGGCCGCGAAGGAATCGAACTCGCTGGTTTCTTGGGCTTGGGCGATCAATGGCGGTGCCTCGGTTTTCGGCTCCGTGTTGACGGTGCTGATTTCCATGTCCTTCGGGTTTTCGAGCAGCTTTCTCGTGGGGACTTTCATCTATGGAATGGCGTTGACCTGCATCGTGCTGCTAGCACCCGCAAGCCAAGAGGGCGCGCCGAAGACCGCGATTTTTTGAGTCGTTTTCTAGATATCGGCCTGCGCCAGCGAGAACTTGTTGTTCTTCTCGTAGAGAATCTGGAAGCTGTCGCGCGATTCCGGTGGCAGGAGCCGCTTCACCTTCTCCAGTCGGCCTCGTTCGAAGAGCACGAACACGCGGTGGCCGCGGTGGGTCTTCACCCACTCTTCCATCTTCTCGTCGGCGTTGTCGGTGTCGAAGACCGTGCGATCCTCCTGCGGGCCTTCATAGATCTCGTTCTTGGTATAGAAGGTTTCTCCCCGCCAGTACATGGAGTAAGCGATGAGCCGCTCGTCGGGCGAACGGCGGTGCTTGTAGTACTCGGCTATGGTCCCTTTCTGCGACCAGAAAGGCGCCACCTCCCGCATGAACACGTCCAGCAGAAACCAGGTAAAGAGCACGGCCGCCCCGCACAACCCAACCACAGCGAAACGCAGTGACTTGCGCCAGGCCAGCGCCACCAGAGTGAGGCTGAACAGCACCGCGAAGACGATGAGGGGCGTGCGGAAGTCTAGTTCGCTGGGCCAAGGCCGCCCGGTCGGGCTGTGCACGTAGTCGTAGGAGAACAGCCACAGGAAGCGCTCGCTGGCATTCTTGGCGTTCACCAGGTCTGCCATCACCAGGAGCAAGAGCGGCACCCCGGGAAGAACCGCCAAGAACCCACGTCGCGCGTCTCGCCGGGTGCAGAGGTCGTCGAGGAAACACCCGATAACGATGCCCAAGCCAGGGATGGCGGGCATGACGTAGTGGTGAAACTTGGTCATGGACATGGACACCACGGCGTAGCCCGCCACGAACCAGATGGCGCCCAGCCAGTACACCGATTGCCGGCGCACGTCGTCCGCCTTGCGCATGACCATGGTGGCGACGGCAGCCGGGGCCAGGGCCACCCAGGGCAAGGTGCCGTAGCCCAGCTCGCGCAGGAAGTACTCGAACGAGCCCCGATCGCCGTGACGGCCCAGCATCATGCGCCGCCAGTGGTTGTCGCCGAACAGCTCATTCCAGAAAGCCCACCCGTGCCGCGCGATCATGGCATGGTGCCAGGGCGCCGCGACCACGACCACGACCACGATCGATAGCACCACCGCGGGCAGAAGCTGCGCGCGCCGCAGCCGCTTCCAGTTCCAGGTGAAGAGCAGATAGGCGAGAAAGATGATCAGGGGCAAGCCCAGGCCGGCGAAGCCCTTGGCCAGCACCGCCAGGCCGCACAGCATGGCCGCGATGTAAAGGTAAAGCGGGGCGCGGTAGCGAGCGCGGGCCGCAAAGAACAGAAACGCGGCCGAGCCGAGATAGTAGGGAATCATCAAGACCGCGCCGTACATCAGGACCTCGCCCTCGCCCCACGGCACCTTGACCTTGAGCTGAACCGAATCGACCAGCAATTGCGGCACCACGATGACCAGGAAGACGCCGAGGGTGGTGTAGAACAGCGGGTGATGGGGCCAACTCCGCCAACCGCGGCCGCGCCGAGGCAGCAACTCGTCGCGATCGTCGAGCAAGGCGAGCGTTCCCAGCGCCAGGGCCATGGTCATGGGCCCTACAAAGGCCATGTCGGTCATGGCCTGACGAGCAATCAGGCTGAACATCGGGCAGGTTCCGGTCACGAGAGCCGCCAGGAACCCGGCCCGGCGATTCACGAAACGCGACACGACCAAGTAAACGCCCCACAGCGCGAGCACGCCGAACAGGCAGAAAGGCACGCGCACCGCCCATTCGGTGCGTGAAAGCAAGGCCATCTCGCCTGGGTCGTTTCCGGGCAGGCCGATGCGCGCGATGTGCATGCCGATGCTCATGATCCAGAAGGTCAGCACCGGCTTCGACCAGAACACGTCAGCGTCGCGCGGCGATCCGGGCCACCACAAGCTGATGAAGTCGCCCCGCTTGGTCATCTGGCGCGCGACCTCCGAGTAGTGCGTCTCCCAGGGATCCCACAGACCGTAAGTACCGGCGAACGGGATGTAGAGCAGCAGGCCGACCACGATCACGAGCAGGGTCATCTGCCGCTCGCTCAGGCGGTCGAACCAATTCACATGGGAACCCTCAAGGGTGTTTTCTGCCGTGGTCACGTGACATCCTGCACAGGAGGCAAGCCTACGTTTATCACATCACGGCCGAAACCAAACGGACACCAGTCTATACTTGCAGACAACCAAATGAAGAAGCCGGTGCCTTTCATCCTGTGTCTTGCCTTCTCCATCGCTTTCAGAGCGTCGCCGGCCGTGTCGTGGGCGGCCCCACGGGTGGTCGCGCTGCTGCCGCCAACTGGAGACAACGTGGCCCCGACGATCTTGCAAGCATCACGCGATCTTCTGAAGGACCACCTGCAGCGTACCGGCGCCTACACGGTCGTGGAGCCCACCGCTACGCCGAGCACGGAGGAACCGACCCCCGCGCAGGCGGCCAAGCAAGCGACTGCGCTCGGCGCCGAGCAGGCCATCGTCCTCCGCCTCATCCATTTCGGCACCTCGGCGCGCGTGCGGCTGACCGCATACGCGGCCAGCACAGGGCAGGTCGTCTACTGGGACAGCATCGTGATTTCCGGCGGCCCGGAGGAACTGGACACCGTCATCCAGCGGCTGGTTCATGCCATGCTGATCGGCAAGCCGGTTCGCGACAGCGCGGAAATCGACACCGTGACCGACAAGGAGACCAACAACCTCGCTCGACGCACGGCCAACAAGTCGTTCGGCCTTCACTTGTTCACCTACTTGCCATTCAACACAGCAGGCGGCTCGATGACCGCTCTTCCGGGTGGCGGGCTCTTCTGGCTGTACGACGCGCGTTCGTGGATGGCTGATGTGGCTGTCGACGTGGGAGTCGCGGACAGCCACGGATCCTACGCCGCCTCCATAGGAGGGTACTATCCCCTGCTGCGCGAAGATTTCACGCCGTACCTGGGCGGCGTCGTGCGCTGGGCGTACATGAATCTCGGAGGCCAAGGCGCCAGTGGCATCGCGCTGCAGCCGACTGTCGGTGTGCTCCTAGGTCGACTTTCGTCGGTGCAGCTCCGCGCCGAGGTTGGCTACTTCATCAATACCTTTGGCGAGCGCGAGAACTACCCGATGGACGTCACGAGCCCCACCGCCGAGCCACCCAAGCACTACAGCCACGGCTTCATGCTCAACGTCGGCCTCGGGTTCTAGCAACTTCGTTCCAGAGGCAAGGATCGAGCCCGATGTCGGTTTCTCCCAAGGTGATCCTGCGCAAGAACCTGGGACGTGCCCTGCGCCAGGGTCATCCCTGGGTCTTCCGCGACGCACTGGCCGAGTCACCATCCATGGCAAGTGGAACCGTCGTTGCGGTGGCCGGGCATGACGGCAGGATTTTGGCCCACGGCTACTGGGATGCAGCCGGGCCCATCGCGGTGCGTGTGCTCGACCTGCAGCCCATGCGCGACGCACGCGCGCTGGTCCGCGATCGCCTGCACCAGGCCCTGACCAAGCGGCTGGCGCGCCTGGAGCGCAACACGACCAACGCCTTTCGCTGGGCCCACGGTGAGGGCGACGGCCTGCCGGGAATTCACGTCGACCTGTACGACCAGGCGGCGGTGGTGCGTTTCGACGGCGCAGGCGCCCGCGCGTTCTACCGCGATCTCGATCGCCTGCTGGCCGAGTGCTCGGCCCCACTGCGCCTGTCACGGGTCGTGGATCGCGAACAGCGCAGCGGCGAGCTGGGCGAGATCGAGGTACGCGAGAACGGCATTCGCTTCATCGTGGATTTGGGCCGCGGCCAGAAGGGCGGGCTGTTTCTCGACCAGCGCGAGAACCGGCAGGCGATGGCGGGTCACGCGGCTGGCAAGTCGGTGCTGAATCTCTACGGCTACACGGGCGGGTTTTCCCTCTACGCCGCGGCAGCAGGCGCTGCCCATACTGACACCGTGGACATTGCCAAGCCGGCGCTGGCGACGGCACGCCGCAATTTCCAGCTCAACCGTCTGTCGCTGGAGCATGCCGATTTTCACGCCATGGATGCGCTGGAGTTTCTCGCACAGGCGGCCCAACGCCAACAACAGTGGGACATCGTGATTTCAGACCCGCCCAGCTTCGCGCCGTCGCGACGCGCGCTGCCGGCCGCTCGGCGCGCCTACGCTCACCTGCATCGCATGGCCGCCACCGTGGTCGCGCCCGGCGGGCTGCTGTGCGCGGCTTCCTGTTCCAGCCATTTTCCGCGCGACGAGTTTCTCGCCAGTGTGGAGCGAGGCGCGGCCGCCGCAGGCCGCAGATTTCGGCTGGAATCCGTGATCGGCGCCGGATTCGACCACCCTGCCCTGCCCGCCTTTCCCGAGGGCGACTACCTGAAATTCGCCATCGGGCGGGTAGTCTGCTGACATGGGAACCCTCAAAGGGTTCCCAAACCCTCCCGCTATGGTGCGCGGCGAGCAACGCTCGCCGGCTCCCCACGCGACCAACACGGGAACCCTCAAAGGGTTCCCAAACCCTCCCGCCATGGTGCGCGGCGAGCAACGCTCGCCGGCTCCCCACGCGACCAACCGGCTCTATCCCTGTTGCAGTCGCGCGCGCGGACGCCTAGTCTTTTGCGCCCAGGAGTTCCCATGGCTACAGAACGCACCTTCGCCATCATCAAACCAGACGCCGTCGCGAAAAACGCCATCGGCGGCATCATCACCGCCATCGAAGCCGCTGGACTGCGAGTCATCGGCCTGCGCCTTTTGCGCATGAGCCAGGTGCAAGCTGAGGGCTTCTATGGAGTACACCGGGAACGCCCGTTCTTTCGCAGCCTGGTCACCTTCATGACCTCGGGTCCTTGCGTGGTCATGGCCCTGGAGGGCGACAACGCCATCTTGCGCTGGCGCGAGTTGATGGGCCCGACCGATTCCAGCAAGGCGCCGCCCGGCACCATACGCGCAAGCTTCGGAACCAACATCGAGCGCAACGCCGTACACGGCAGCGACGGCCCGGACACCGCTCGCTTCGAGCTCGGTTGGTTTTTCGCCGGCTCCGAATTGGGTCTGCCCCAGTAGCCAAGATCGAGCCCGCGAACTGCGCCGCGCAACGCGCGACATCCATCTCCTCATTCGGGCCGGCGTTGCGCCGATCCGCGGCTATACTCCCCGCCGTTGGACCTTCGATCGCTCACCATCGAGGAGTTGCGGGAGCGCGTGGCGCGCAAGGGTGAACCCCCATTTCGTGCCGAGCAGGTCTTCCGCTGGCTGCACGGCCCTGGGCCGGGCGGCGTGGGCAGCGTGCGCGCGCTCGATGCCGTGAGCAACATTCCCCGCTCCCTGCGCGACGCCCTGCTGGCCGAGGCGCCCTTGCAACCCATCCGCCTGGACGGACTGGTGGCCGCGGCCGATGGCACGCGCAAGTTCCGCTTCCGCACCCACGACGGTTGCGCCATCGAGTCGGTGCTGATCCCCGACGACAAACCCGAGCGGGCCAAGCTGACCCTGTGCCTTTCGTGCCAGGCCGGCTGCGCCTGGGGCTGCGCCTTTTGCGCCACCGCCACCCTGGGTTTCGGCCGGCACCTGTCTGCCGGCGAGATGGTCGAACAACTTTACTGGGGCATGGAATTGGCGGGGTACAAGCCGAGCAACGTGGTCTTCATGGGTATGGGCGAGCCGCTGCACAACCTGGATGCGGTGGTGCGCGCACTCAAGATTTTCGAGCATCCCTGGGGCGCTGGCCTGTCGCCCCGACGCCTCACGGTTTCCACCGCAGGCGTGGTGACTGGCATCGATGCCTTGGCCAAACTGCGGCCGGCGCCCAATCTGGCCATCTCGCTCAACGCCACCACCGACGAAGTGCGCGACCGGCTCATGCCCATCAACCGGCACTGGAACATCGCCTCGCTGCTGGCCGCTGCACGCCGTTTTCCCCTGGCCCACCACCGCCGCATTACTTTCGAATACGTTTTGCTTGCTGGCGTCAACGACAGCGACATGGATGCGGCTCGCCTGCCGCGCCTGTTGCGTGGTATTCCCAGCAAGGTGAACATCATCCCGTACAATCCCGTGCCGGGCCTGCCCTTCGAGAGCCCCAGCGCGGCGCGGGCACTGGCCTTTCAGAACGCGGTCCGGTTGGCGGACATCCCGGTTTACATCCGCACCTCGCGCGGCTCCGACGCCGCAGCGGCGTGCGGACAACTGGCCGCGCGCGCCGGTGAACGTCTGGAAAAGTGTGAACTGGCCCCCGTGGCCAAGACGGGACGCGCCTCATGAGCGGGGCCGCGCTGCACTGGCGCGCGAGCCCAGCCCCGGACGCGCCCCGACTTTCGGCCGCCGATGTGCTGGCCCTGGTCAGCGATCCCATGCAGGTGGTGGAGACGCGCCTCTTGGCCCATATGGACAGCCCCATGGGGCGCATTCCCGAGGTGGGAGGCCACCTGCTCGGCGCGGGCGGCAAGCGGCTGCGGCCGCTCTTGGCGGTGCTCGCCTGCCGGGCGACCGACGCGCCCTTGCACGTGGGCATCGCAGTCGCCTGTGCCGCCGAACTCATTCACACCGCCACCCTTTTCCACGACGACGTGGTGGACGGCGGGGCGGTCCGGCGCGGGCGGCCGGCTGCGCGCAAGCTATGGGGCAACGGCATCGCCGTGCTGGTGGGAGATTTCTGTTTCGCGCGCGGGCTCGATGCGGTCGCGGCCACTGGAACACTGGGCGCGGTCGAGGCGCTGGCTGCGGCCGTGACCGAAATGGCCGAGGGCGAAGTCGCGCAACTGGAGGGCGCGGGCGATCCCGATGCGACCGCCGAAAGCTACTTCGACGTTGTCGACCGCAAGACGGGAGCGCTGATGGCGTGGTGCGCGCGGGTAGGCGGAGTGCTGCCCGCCCCGCTCGACGCGGCCCTGGCCCGCTACGGCCGTTTGCTGGGTCGCGCGTTCCAGATCACCGACGACGTTCTGGACTGCGCGGGCGACGACGCCGCGAGCGGCAAGTCCGCGGGGCGCGACCTGCAAGAGGGCAAGCTGACCCTGCCGGTCTTGTTGGCCTGCGAGGCCAGCCCGGCCTTGCGCGACGACATCCGGTCTGCCATGGGTGAATCTGGGGTGTCGATGCAAGACGCCGCCCGCATCATGCAGGCGACGCGCGCCGTGGGCGGCCTCGACCGCGCCCACACCGAGGCCATGACCATTGCCCGTGCCGCCGTTGCCGAACTGCAAGCCGTGCCCTCCTCGCCCTACCGGGATGCGCTGGCCGCGCTGGCGCACCTGTCGGTCGACCGGGTGGCGTGACATGGCCCAGGCCGCGACCGACGTGCGCGAAATGTTCGACCGCATCGCCGGCCGGTACGATGCCACGAATCGGGTCATGTCCGCCGGTCTCGACGTGCTCTGGCGGCGCCGGGCCATGCGCCTCCTGCTCGGCGGACTTGAGCAGTCTCCCTGGGTGCTGGATCTGGGCGCGGGCACACTCGACGGCGCGGTCGAGATCCTGCGGCAACGGCCGGATGCGCAGGTGGTGGCCGCGGACTTCACACGCGCGATGCTGCTCGCGGGTCGGCGCAAGCGTGGCGCCGCGAAAGTTGTCCTGCACACCGCCGACGGTCACCGGCTGCCTTACCGGGATGGCTCGTTCGCCGCATCCTTTTCTGGCTTCTGCGTGCGCAACCTGCGCGACCTTGCATCGGGCCTGGCCGAGTTGCGCCGGGTCGTACGACCCGGCGGCCGATTGGTCGTCCTGGAATTCTTTCACTCGGCGCGGCCACGCCCATTCTGGGACGGGATTTTCACGGGCCGTTTGCTGCCCTTGCTGGGCTGGGCCATCAGCGGTGATCGCGCGGCCTACCGTTACCTGCCGGAATCGATCCAGCGCTTCGATATGCGGGCTGATTTTGAAGCCCGGCTGCGGACCGCTGGGTTCACCGATGTTCGCAGTCATGACCTTTTCCCGGGCGGGATCGCCTCGCTGGTGGAGGCGCAATGAAGCTGCTGGTCGCGGTCGGGGGCGCTTCCGGATCGCTGTATGCGCGCCGGCTGCTCGACACTTTGGCTGCGGCCCCCGGCGTCGAGGTGGCCACGTGTTTTTCTCCGTGCGGTCTGCAGGTCTGGCGTCACGAGCTCGGTGGCGAACCCAACTTTCCCTTCCACCGCTATGCCGTGGACGATTTTGCTTCACCCTTCGCCTCGGGCTCGGCGCTGTGGGACGCCGTGGTCGTCATCCCATGCTCGATGGGACGGCTGGCACGCATCGCTCATGGTATGGGCGACGATCTCATCAGCCGGGCCGCGGACGTGGCCTTGAAGGAACGCCGCAAGCTGGTGCTGGTGGTGCGCGAGACCCCGCTGTCGCAGATTCACCTGGAAAACATGCTGGCGGTGACGCGCGCCGGGGCGGTGGTCTTGCCCGCAGCGCCGTCTTTCTACTTTCGGCCGGCCACGATCGAGGCGCTGGCCGACACGGTGGTGGCGCGCGTGCTTGACCAATTGAGCGTCGTGCACTCGCTTGCGCCCCGCTGGGCCGAGGAGGAAGTGCGGCGATGAGCAGCGGTGTCGCCACGGCGGCGAGTCCATCCCTCGATCTCTTCGTCCTCGGTCGCGCGGCCCAGGCTGCGGCGCAGACCGCGACGGGCGGCCGCGGCTTCTTCTCTTGCAACACCTTCATCGCGACGTCGCTTCCCATGCTGACCGAAGCCACGGGCCGCGGGTTGCGTGGCCTGCTCCGGCTTGCCGTCCCCGCCGAGGAATCGGCGCCGCAACAAGAGCGACGCCTGGCCGCGCTCGCCGAGCAGGTGCGCGACGGTCTGGTCCTCGACGGCGTCGTGCCCACGCCCGAGGACGATTGCCTGGGCCTTGCCACCTTGCTGTTTGTCGCTCGCTGCCGGCTGGCGCTGGTCGGGGTGCCGCACGTGCTCGTCGATCTGGATCGTCTCGGCCCCAAGTTGGGCCAACTTGCTCTGGGCTTTGGCGCCGATGAGATCTGCGGGCCCATCGTGGAAGAGCGCCCCCTACGCCTGGGCGAGAATGCGGGCAACCGCGCTATCACGCGCGCCGAGGCGGCCCAGCTTCTGCGCGGGGCCGGGCTGCGCGCCTTCGAACGCATGGCAGGAGGCTCGCTGCGGGAGTTCGCGCCGTGACCCTCGCCTCAATTGCCGAGAAGGTGAACGCCGGGATCCCGCTGTCCTTCGACGACGGCGTCGCACTTTTCCGCGAGCCCGGTCTGCTGAAGCTGGCTGGGCTGGCCAACCAAGTGCGCGAGCAGCGGCACGGCGATCGCACCACCTTCAACCGCAACCTGCACATCAACCCGACCAACCTGTGCGTGGCGGGTTGCAAGCTGTGCTCGTTCTCGCGCCGCAGCCCTGAGCAGCCGGGGGCCTTCACGCTGAGCCTCTCGCAGGCATGGGGCAAGCTGAAAGCGAGAATCGACGCTGGCGATCCCGTGACTGAAGTCCATGTGGTGGGCGGACTCAATGACAGTCTTCCCTTCGACTACTACCTCGAACTTGTGGCCGGCCTGAAGCGACTGCAACCGGCGCTTCACATCAAGGGCTTCAGTGCAGTCGAGATCTTCCACTTTCACAAGCTCTTCCAATTGGAGGTGCGCGAGGTGTTGCAGCGCCTGCGCGCGGCCGGGCTCGACTCGCTGCCCGGGGGCGGCGCCGAGATCTTCGCGCCCCATGTGCGCCAGCGCATTTGCCCCAACAAGTGCAACGCCGAAGAGTGGTTGCAGGTTCACCGCACGGCCCACCAAATGGGTGTGCGCTCCAATTGCACCATGCTTTACGGGACCGTCGAGACAGTCGAAGAACGGGTCGATCACATGCTGCGCCTGCGAGCGCTGCAGGACGAGACCGGCGGCTTCCAGGCCTTCATTCCCCTGGCCTTTCATCCCGACAACAACGCGCTTTCTCATCTTCCCGCACCCACCGCGGTCGACGATCTGCGCGTGTGCGCGGTGGCGCGGCTTCTGCTGCACAACATTCCCCACATCAAGGCCTATTGGATCTCGCTGGGAATCAAGACCGCGCAGAGCGCGCTGTGGTTCGGTGCCGATGATCTGGACGGCACCGTGCAAGAAGAGAAGATCTATCACTTGGCGGGCTCCGATGCGCCGCGGGCCCTGGCGCCTGCCGAAATCGGCCATCTCATCCACGCCGCTGGCCGCACGCCCGTGGAGCGCGACACGCTTTACAACGTGATCGCACAAGGCGAGGCGCTGCCCGTCTGCGCGTCGCCCGCGGGAGAACTGAGATGAGCCGGCGCCCGCGCCTGGCCGCGGTTTCCTTTCTGAACGCGCGGCCCGTCACCCACGGCATCGAGCAGGGTTTGCTGGGCGCCGATCGCTTCGACCTGCGTTTCGCCGAACCCTCGCGCTGTGCCGCCGCGGTAGCCGCAGGCGAAGCAGACCTGGGGCTCATGCCCATCGCCAGCTACGCCAGCTCGGCCGAAGAACTTCGCGTGGTGCCCGGTATTGCCATTGCCAGCCGCGGCCCGGTGCGCACCGTCGTGCTGGTGGGCCAGGTGCGGTGGGAAGAGATGACCGCCATCGCCCTCGACGGAGCCTCGCGCACCTCGCAGATGTTGCTGCGCCTGCTGAGCAAAGAGCGCGGCCTTCATCCCGACTTCGCCGAAGTGGCGCACGAGCAGATCGCGGATGCGGTGAGCGGCACGCGCGGCGCCCTCATCATCGGCGATCTCGGCCTGCACATCGAAGGCCGCTTTCGCCACGTCTACGACCTGGGTGAGCAATGGCACAACTTGGTGGGACTTCCTTTCGTCTACGCGGTCTGGGCTGGCCGGCCAGGCGTGGTCTCCATTGAAGACGTGGCGCTATTGCAGGAAAGCCTGCAGCTGGGCCTGCAGCGCCGGGCGGAGATCGGACGGGCCTGGGCACTGGACAACGGCGTCGATCCGTCTGTGGGCGAGAACTACCTGCTGGAGAACATCCGCCACCGCCTTGGTTCAGACGAGATCTCCGGCGCCACGGCCTTTCTGGCACGAAGCTACCAGGCTGGGCTTCTGGCCAAGCCCGTGCGCGTGTGCCTGTTCGATGCTCCGGCGGTGCCGCCTTCGCAGCCGCGATCGGGGCTGTCCCTGGATCGCCTGCTGACCGACGCTGCTGCGGGCGAGCGCATGAGCCTCGACGAGGGAATACGTCTGTACTCGGAGGCGCCCTTGTTCGATCTAGGCCAGGCGGCCGACCTTCGTCGGCAGGCATTGCATCCCGACAATGTGGTGACCTACATCGTGGACCGCAACATCAACTACACCAACGCCTGCACCACCTGCTGTTCGTTCTGCAACTTCCACCGCGCCCCGGGCCACGCCCAGACCTATACACTTTCGCGCGAAGAGCTGGCGCAGAAACTTCGTGAGACGGTTGAACTGGACGGCGTGCAGGTGTTGCTCCAGGGCGGCATCAATCCGGATCTCTCGCTCGCGTATTACGAAGACCTCTTTCGCTTCATGAAGGCGAACTTCCCCCTAGCCATTCACGGCCTTTCGCCCGAGGAGATTCGCTATCTGTCTCAGCGCGAGGGCTTGTCGGTGCGGGCCGTGCTCGAACGCCTGATCGCCGCGGGCCTGGATTCCGTACCCGGCGGCGCGGCCGAGATCCTCGACGACGAAATTCGCCGGCGTATTTCGCCGAAGAAGTGTTCTGCCGACACCTGGATCGATGTCATGCGCGAGGCGCACGGACTCGGCCTGCGCACCACCGCCACCATGGTCTTTGGCTTCGGCGAGTCGCCGCGCCAACTGCTGGGGCACCTCGACCGTCTGCGCTGCCTGCAGGATCAAACCGCGGGTTTCACCGCCTTCATCTGCTGGAGCTTCCAGGCCGAGGGCACGCGCCTGCCGCTCACCGACGACACCGGCAGCCTCCGCTATCTGCGCGTGCTGGCCCTGGCGCGGCTCATCCTCGACAACTTTCCCAACCTGCAAGTTTCCTGGGTCACCATGGGGCCGGCCGTGGGACAGGTTGCCTTGCGCTTCGGCGGCAACGATTTTGGTTCGGCCATGATCGAGGAGAACGTGGTTGCGACCGCTGGCACGGTTTTCAAAATTTCCGCGGGCGACATTGAACGCTGCATACGCGGTGCGGGCTTCGTTCCCCGCCGTCGCAACATGCGCTACGAGTTGCTGCCGCCAGCGCCGTCGGAGTAGCGGGAACGGCAGCGCGGCGAACCCGGACGCGCCATCCAGCCAGTCCCCGGTGGTCGCGCGTCGTCTGGTCTGGTACCGTCGGCGACATGAAGAACTGGCTGTTCCTGTCTGTTGTCTCCGTCACGGCGCTGGTCAACTGCGCAACCCACCAGGCTGGCAAACCTGTCGCGAGGAATACTGTCTTTCCCGCATGTCCGGGTGGCACTTGCCCGCCCACTACCTCTGTCGCCGCCAACGCCGGCGCGACATTGGCTGCCAAGGCTCCGGAGGAGGAACCGCTCGCCGACGACGTGGAACGCTATCGCATCCCACTTGAGGGACCGTTCCGAGGCGCGGTGAACGCCAAGGTCAACATCGTGGAGTTCACTGACTTCCAGTGTCCCTTCTGCTCGCGCGCGGCCGGAACGTTGCAGGAGGTGCTGAAGCAATACTCCGACGACGTGCGGCTGTACTTCCGCAACCTCCCCTTGTCCTTTCACGCCGACGCAGCCCTCGCCGCGCAGGCCGCCATGGCCGCCCACGCCCAGGGGAAGTTCTGGCAGATGCACGACAAGCTTTTCGAAAAACAGCCGTTCTTCAAGCGCGAAAACCTGGATGCCTACGCCCTGGACATCGGCCTCGATGTCGCCCGGTTCAAGCGTGACCTCGACAACGAGACCTGGAAGGGCACGGTGGAGGCCGACGCAGTGCTGGCGAGCCAGATGGGCGTCGTGGGCACGCCGCACTTCTTCATCAACGGACGGCCGCTGCGTGGCGCGCTTCCCATCGACGAGTTCCAGAAGATCATCGACGACGAACTGGTTCGGACCAAGAAGATTTTGGCAGCCGGCACGCCCGCGGAACGGCTCTACGCCAGATTGATGGCCGGCGCACTGACCGCGCCGCCACCGCCGCGGCCGCCGGTGTCGAGCGAGGTCTACAGGGTCGAAATGGACAAGGCTCCGCGCAAGGGCGGCAAGGCGCCCAAGCTCACGCTCGTCGAGTTCTCCGACTTCCAGTGCCCGTACTGCAGCCGCGCCAAGGACACGCTCGACGAATTGCTCAAGCTGTACGGGGACAACCTCGCGGTCGCGTACAAGCACTTCCCGCTGCCCTTCCACGAGCAAGCCCTGCCGGCCGCCATCGCCGCCGTGGCAGCAGGCCAGCAGGGCAAGTTCTGGGAGATGCACGACAAGCTGTTCGCCAATCAGGAGAAACTCGACGAAGCCAGTCTGGCGAAGTACGCGCAAGAGATCGGGCTCGACCTGCCCAAGTTCATGGCTGCCCTGGCCAGCCCCGAGACCAAAGCGGTGGTCGAGGCGGACGTGAAACAGGCCGAGCAGTTCGGGGTGGAAGGGACGCCGAGCTTCTTCCTCAACGGCCGGATGTTCAGCGGCGCCTACCCGCTGGACAGCTTCAAGATGGTGCTCGGCGAGGAGATGAAACGGGCGGACGCCAGGCTGCAAGCCGGCACGCCACGCGCCGAACTCTACCCGGCCATCATCAAGGACGGACTGGCCAAGCGGGAGCCGCCCAAGATCGAGGCACGACCGGGTGAGCCGTCGCCCAGCGAAAGGTACAAGGCTGAGATCAAAGGCGCACCCTTCCGAGGTTCCAAGAATGCGCTGGTCACCATCGTGGAGTTCTCGGACTACCAGTGTCCCTTCTGCGGCCGGGCGGAAACCACGCTCAAGAAGATACTGGACGAGTACAAGGGTCAGGTGCGGGTGGTCTGGCGGGACTTGCCTCTTTCCTTCCATCCCTGTGCCAGGCCGGCGGCCATTGCGGCGCGCGCGGCCGGCCAGCAGGGCAAGTACTGGCAGATGCACGACAAGCTTTTCGAGAACCAGCAAGATCTGGTGGAGAAGAACCTGGAGACATACGCCGAGGCGATCGGCCTCAAGATGGAAAGCTTCAAGGCCGCCAGCAAGCGCGGCGATCTGGCCAAAGCGGTCGAGCAAGACGAGAGGCTGGCGGAGAAGCTGGGCGTGAAGGGAACGCCCGCCTTCTTCATCAATGGCAAGTTCCTGTCGGGTGCCCAGCCCTTTGAAGCCTTCAAGAAGAAGATCGACGAGGAACTCGCGCACGCACGCAAGCTGGTCGCCAGCGGGACACCCAGGGCAAACGTCTACACGGTGATCTTGAAAGGCGCCCGAACCGTCGAAGCCAGCGCCAGGGGCGATGACGATTCCGATTGATCGACGGACTTCGCCCGATCGTCAATTGCCCGCGTGCACGTGAGGCACGTACAGGTCGAGTTTGTGGACCACCGGGTGCGGGCTGCTCGGGGATTCGGCCAGCGAGAGACACAGGCTCATGTCGTAGCTGCCGATTGTGCCCGACACCTGCAGAGTTCCGGTCAGTCCGCTGGTGTAGCTGTCCACTGGTGAGATGCAGGACGCGGGCAGGGTAGGACACCCAACCAACACCTGCACGCCCCATGTGGTGGGTAGATTGGCCAGATCGAGGGTGGCAGGGAGCGCAAAATTCGTGTTGCGCCACGTGACTGTGATCGGCCACAGGAATGTCTCGGTAATGGCCTGGAGATCGCCGCCTTCGCAGCAGTCGTATGGGATCACGGCTCCGTTGACCGCCGGGTACGACTCGATGCCATTGACCACCATGTGATTGGTCTCTCCACTGCAGAAGGCGTTGGCCCCAGCATCTGGCGCCAGCGACTGCACTTCATTCGAGGCGTCGGGCGACGTAGAAGACACGTCACGTGAGCCATCGGGCACCGCAAAAGAGGTGTCGCGCGAGGCATCCTGCGCCGTGAGAGAAACGTCGCGCGAGGTATCCGGCGTTGCGGGCGGGAGGTCGCGCGGGACATCGGACAATGCCGGAGCGATATCAGGCAACGCGGGCACATCGGGCGACGCCGGAGCGACGTCGGGCAACGCCGAAGTGCCGTCAGACAACGCCGAGGACGCATCCCGCGTCCGCTCGCCGATCGCACTGTCCGCGATTGCAGGAGCCGCACCGTCGTGCCGCAGGCTGAGTCCGGATCGACTGCCACAGGCACACAACAAACAAACGGCCATCTTCCATCCACCATGAACGTTCCGCATGGACAAACTCTAGACCAAAGCTCGTGCCAACGGAACCGCTGGCTGGTCGCTCCCCGCCGCACGCCTGTGCACAAAACGCGCCTCCAACTCACCCTGGGCGCACCCGGTGTACACTTCGCCCCGATGCTCGATCGTTTCTTCAAGTTAGGCGAGCGGGGCACCAGCCTGCGCACCGAAGTGCTGGCCGGTGCGACCACGTTTTTGACCATGGCGTACATCGTGTTCGTGAACCCGGGTATCCTGGCCGCCGCCGGCGTGCCTTTTGCCGGCGCCGCCACCGCCACCGCCCTGGGCGCCGCCGTCATGTGCATCAGCATGGGCCTGGTCGCCAACCGGCCGCTGGGCTTGGCCTCCGGCATGGGGCTCAACGCCGTGGTGTCGTTCTCCATCATCGGCGCGCAGCAGGCGCACGTGCCCTGGCAGGTGGGCATGGCTGCCGTGCTACTGGAAGGTGTGGCGTTCGTCGTGCTCGTGATCACCGGGCTGCGCGAGTCGGTGATGAACGCCATCCCCATGAGCCTCAAGCGCGCCATCGGCGGAGGCATCGGCCTGTTCATCACCTTCATCGGCCTGAACCAGGGCGGCGTGATCCGACCCGCGCCCGTGACCCTGGTGGCTCTCGGCGATCTCTCGCAGCGCACCGTGTGGGTCACGTTCACCGGACTGGGTGCCATCCTGGCCTTCCGCTGCCTGCGCGTGAAGGGCGAGATCTTGTGGGGCCTGCTGGCGGCCACGCTGGCGGCGCTGCTCCTAGGCGTCGCGCGCTGGCCCACGGCCGTCCTGGCGCCCATGGACTTTTCCACCTTCTGGGCGCCTTTCGCCACGGTGAAGGGCGCGCCGGCCATCGCCCACATGCTTTCGCCCGCGCTGCTCACTGCGGTCTTCGCCCTGCTGCTGTCCGATTTCTTCGACGCCATGGGCACGGTGGTGGCGGTGGGCGAGCAAGCCGGATTCGTCGACGGACAGGGCCGCGTGCCGGGGTTGCGGCGCATCCTGCTGGTGGACGCCAGCGCGGCCGCAGTGGGCGGCCTATTCGGCGCCAGTTCCATCACCACCTACGTGGAATCAGCGGCGGGCGTGGCCGAGGGTGGTCGCACCGGCCTGACCGTAGTCGTGACCGGGCTGCTGTTCGCCGTGGCCGCGCTCTTCTCGCCCATCATCGCCACGGTGGGCGGCGGCTATCGCGTGCCCAACGCCGCCCATTACTCGCAGTTGGTGACCGCCGGCTTTCGCACGCCGCCCGACCTGCTGCCGCCGGTGGGAATGGGCGACGCCTTCGTCTATCCCATCACCGCGGGCGCGCTCATCTTCGTCGGATTCCTGATGATGAACGCCATCCGCAACATCGAATGGGACGACTGGGAAGAATCCTTCCCCGCCTTTCTCACCATCGTGTGCATCCCTCTCAGCTACAGCATCAGCAATGGAATCGGGCTGGGCTTCATCAGTTACACGCTCATCAAGCTCCTGCGCGGCAAGGCCCGCCAGGTTCACGGCCTGATGGTCGCCGTCAGCCTGGCATTTCTCGTCGGGTTCGTGCTGCAGTCGAGGTGATCGACTCGGGGTCGCGCTTCCTGTCGTACAGCCGACAAGACAGGGATCGCCTCATGACTTACTTGCCGGCCTTTTCCCTCCGCACGCCCTGGCGCTCGATGCGCTCGCCCCGGTGCTCCTTGGCCTCACCACGACGCTCGTTGCGCGCACCACGCCGCTCCTTGGCTTCCCCCTGGCGCTCGTTGCGCGCACCACGGCCCTCTTCGCTGGCACCCTGGCGCTCAAGGGCGACGCCGCGTAGATCTCCAACCAGCGTCGCGCCCCTGTGCTAGGCATTTCATAGTGGCTATGTCGAACCCCGCCCGGCTGATCAGCGCGCCCTGGGTCTTGCCCATGGCAAGTCCTGCGTTGGCCGAGGCAGCGGTGGTCATCAACCACGAGAACACCATTGTCGCCGTCGGGCCACGCGCCGAGATCAAGCCGGAGTTTGCCTCGCTGCCCGAGGAGCGCGCGCAGGGTGCGCTGTTGCCCGGACTGGTGAACGCCCATACACACCTTGAATTGTCGGTCCTCTCCGGGCACGTGCGGGGCGGAGAAGGGCTTCCGTCGTGGGCCGTGCAACTGGGGCGCGAGACGGCCGTTTTTTCGACGGAGCAACACTGCGAAGCTGCCCGGCGCGCGGCCCTGGCTGCAGTGGCCGCCGGAACCGCGGCCGTGGGCGACGTGGGAAATACCTTGCTCGCCGTGCCCGCGCTGGCCGGCGCGGGTCTGGGCGGGGTCTTCTTCCACGAGCTGCTCGGCTCGCGCGAGGTCGCCACCGGCGACGCCCTGGCTGATGCCGAGCGAGAGCACCGGGAATTCGTCCGGGGCACCGACTGGCCCGCGAATCTCGCCCGCGTTCCGGCACCGCACGCGCCCTACTCGGCCGGACCCGATCTCTTGCGTCGGATCTTTGCGGCCGCGGCCGGTACCGGCCATCCCACCTCGATCCACGTCGCCGAAGGCGAGGACGAGATCCAGCTTCTGCGCGACGGCACCGGGCGCTGGGCCGAGATCCTGGCCTCGCTGCAAGTCCCGCTGGGCTCGCGCACGCCAGGTCTGGGTCCGCTCGCCTATCTCGAATCACTCGGCGCCTTTGCTGGCGATCGGCCACCGCTTCTCGTCCACATGGTTTGTGCCAGCGTAGAAGATATCGCGCTCGCGCAAAGGCACCGAGCCCCGGTCGTGCTCTGCCCGCGCTCGAACCTGCACATCGGCGGCCGCCTGCCGGACGTGCGCGCCTTCTTGGCCGCGGGCCTGAATCTCGCCCTGGGCACCGACAGCCTGGGCTCGTCACCCGATCTCTCGCTGTGGGGCGAGATGGCGGCGCTTGCCTTGCACTTCTCTGACACTGCGCCTGAGATCTGGCTTCGCGCGACCACTACGGGCGGCGCAGCGACGCTGGGCCTTGCGGCCCTCGGGGCGCTTGCGCCTGGCAAGCGGCCCGGCATCATCGACGTCACGCCAGTCGACACACGCGCTCCCTGGGCTTCTTTGGTCGCGAACGCATTTCCCTCGATCCGCTGGGTGGCCCGGCCATGACACCGTCTCGCCGCCCCTGGATCGCTGTCATCACCTTTGGGCGCATGGTGAAGTTCAGCCACACGGTTTTTGCCCTGCCCTTTGCCCTGGCGGCTGTCACTCTGGCGTCGCGCGGCCACGGAGTCACCGTGGCGCAGATCGCAGCCATCGTCCTGGCCATGGTCGGCGCGCGCACTGCAGCCATGGGCTTCAACCGCATCGTCGACCGCCGCATCGATGCTGCCAACCCGCGCACCGCTGGACGCGAGTTGCCCACTGGCAAGGTTTCGCTGCCTGCTGCCGCAGGCTTGACCGCGGCCAGCGCCGCGCTTTTCCTGGCGGCGGCCGACTGGCTGGGTTCCTTGTGCTTGCAACTCGCACCCATCGTGCTGGTGCTGGTGTTCGGCTATTCGTTCACCAAGCGCCTCACCTGGCTGTGCCACCTGTTTCTCGGGCTGGCCATCGGCTGCGCGCCCGCGGCGGCCTGGATTGCCGTGCGCGGACAGTTGGACGCACCGGCGCTGTGGCTCAGCCTGGCAGTGGCCACATGGATCGCTGGCTTTGACGTCCTGTATGCGCTCGACGACCGTGACTTCGACCGGAAGGCCGGGATCCATTCCATTCCCGCTCGCTTTGGCGTGCTCGCGGCCTTGGTGACTTCCGCTGTCCTTCACACGGCCAGCGTCGCCGCCTTGCTGGCCGTGGGACAGACAGCGGGGCTCGGCTGGATCTACCTTGCAGGCATGGCCGTGGTCGTCGCGATGCTGATCTGGGAGCACGCCATCCTGCGGCCGTCAGACCTGTCGCGCCTGAACGTCGCGTTCTTCAACCTCAACGGCTACGTCTCGGTCATCTACTTCGCGGCCACGCTGGCGGATGTCATTGTGACGCAGTGGGCACAGTAGGAATCGAACCTACAACAAACGGATTAAGAGTCCGCTGCTCTACCAATTGAGCTATGCGCCCATTCTCTTTTAATTTCAGTGACTTAAGCTAGATTCCGCTCTGCGCCGTCGCCCTGCTTTCTGCCCATTCTCTGCCCAAGTGGGCCGGGAACGTCGCGCAGAGATAGCACAACCGATGCCGGTTTGGAAAGATCCACCGCAACCATATCGAACGCCTTGGCTCCGAAAAAGTCCGGGGCCAGGTGCGCGTAATGCTGGGTCGTGGACGTGGACGAATGGCCCATGATCTTCGCGAGAACTTCCATGTTTCCGCCGTTCATGACCCACTGTGAAGCGAACGTGTGACGAGTGCACTGGTAGAGTGTCATCTTGGGCAGCTCGCAAGCCGCCAGCGCCTTCGCAAGTGCCTTGTGCACGGTGATGGGGCGGATGAACTGCGCAGGACTCCCGATGTCGGGCCGCCCACCGTGCCTCAGGTTTGCAGGGACGAAGAGTTGCCCCACGCCGCCGGTCTTCAGCTTCCATGCCTCGAGGATGGGCGCCAGTGTCGTTGAGAGTGGAACGATCCTGCTTTCCTTGTCCTTGAGGGCGCAGAGTCTTCCATCCTGCATTTGCTGGCGGACGTGGATCTTCCTGCCGGGCAGATCGACGTCCCGCCACTGCATGCCCAGAATCTCTCCCACCCGGCACCCGGTCTGCTCGCCGAAGATGAAGATCAGGTTGTACGGCTCCGCCATGGCCAGGTAGAGGCGCCGGACGTCCTCCGGTCGTTCAAGGAAGGGTGTTGACCGCGTGTCGTAGATGGACTTGAAGAGCCTCCTGGTGGAACGGGGCAGGCTCGCCACAGGGTTGGCAGGGGCGTGGCCAGCTTCGATGATGTCCGAGTAGAAGGTGCTCAACTGGCGTATGCAATGGCCCACCGTCGTGGGGCTCAACCCCTCGGCCAGCTTGCCTTCGATGAACCTGCGCAGCTTGGCCGCGTCGATTTCGTGGGGCTTCATTCGCCCGAAGGTTGGTCCAAGGTGCAACTTCCATCTGTAGCCGTCGTCCTTCGCGGCGCGATGGGTTTGTAGTCGGCGCTCGACCCACGCTGCCGCCAAGGTGTCGAGGTTCGGGGCCTTGTCATAATCGCGGTGCAAGCCCGCATCTTCGACCGCCATCTCGCTCACGATCTTGGCAAGCACCTGTTCGGCGATCTCCCGAGTGGCGTAGGTTTTGAAGCGGCGCCTACCGTTTTCGTACCATCGTACACCCCACCGCTTGCCGCTCGGCGTGATCGTGCCTGCGCCCCAGTTCCGGCGCCGCAGCTTACGAGGCATGGCTTCCCCCTTCGTTCACGTTCTTGATGGGCACGGTTCCGGTGCTCCTGCGTGGTACCGTAGACATGTCGATCTCCTTTCTTTGGGGGCATTGACCGCGGGGCAGGCCAGTGACGTGACGCTGCCCCATTTTCTTGTGGAGGTTTGAGTGGCTCGCGGTCGACGGACCACGGGCGCACTGGTGACCTGGCCTCGTGTGGCTTGGTAAGTCAAATCGAATCCCCCTTGCTTCCGCCTCGATCCGCTTCGGGCGAACTTGGGCAGAGAATGGGCAGAGTACGTCGTGCTTTTCCGGCCCGTGTCCGCCGATGGTGTGCGGGTAGAGCACCGGATCGATGATCCGGAAGAACCCCATCGTCGCGATTGCCGCGCAGGAGGCCTGTAGTGCTGCCAGCAGGACGGTCATTGCGAGCCCGCCGGCTTCGGTGACGTAAGGACCGGCGGGCGGACAACCTCGACCTCGGCGAAACCATAACCGGCGCGTCATCATGCACCGCCTTACGCCCTGCGGCGCTCGTTGGCCAAGAACTCGGTCACGGTCGGGGCTGGCGCCGCCTTCCAGTAGCTCCACAGGCGTTGCACCGTTGCTTCCGCCGAGCCGTTCAACGTCGAAAAGTGCGCCGCAAGCGCTTGCCGGTCTTCGTCGCTGACCGTGGTGTCTGGCCGGACTCGAACGCAGTGATCGAGCAGGGCTTGAGGGTCGGGCGCGTCGGGTGATCCAGGTGATCCACATTCCCGCCCGTTTTTCCCTATTTCCTCTCGTGAGGTATTCGTTTTGGCGGTTATAGGGAAATTCCGGTCAAAATCTGGATCAGGTGGATCACAACGCAGCCCGACACCGATCCAAACACGGGGTGTCTTTCCGCCAAGCCGCTGGCGCGCGGATTGGAAACCCTTCCCGCGCATCAACTCGGCGAACGACTTGTCAGACATAGCGTAGGTCTTCTTGCGTTCTGTCCATGCCTGATACGCCTCATAAATCGCCGCGCGAGTAACCGTCGCGGAGTGCGCGACTACGCAACACTCCTCGATGAAGGGGCCAAGGCGATCTACTTCGGAGCGATAGTCAGCAGTCGCGGCTTGCACCTTGGACGATTCGCCAAGCCCGTGCTTTTGCCAGTCCATGCAGGCGCGAACGATCCAAGCCATGATCCCCGGAGCTTCCGCCCTCAACTTTTCTTCGAGTCGCTTGTCCCGCTGGTCTTCGGGGAACACTCGCTCGAATGGGATCTCACGGTAGCGGCGCCAGATGCCTTCTGTCTGTTCTCGGATGTCCAAGCGATTGTTGCCAGCAAGCCACAGCTTCGCCACGGGGCGGATCCCGACGAAGTTTTCTCGCATGCCGCGGGCCTGGTCGGGGTCGCCGCTGACGAGCGTCTTCACCAACGCTTCGTTTAGGCGCTGCCCTGGCGGTATCTCCTCGAAGTAGACGAACCGCTTTCCAAGTAGAATCATCTTTTCGGCGGGGTGCGACTCGTGTTGCTTGGCCACCAACATGGTGGTGGGCGCCGTCGTGGCGTATGGACCGAGGACGTGGAGTAGCGTCTTGAGCAGGACGCTTTTCCCGTTCTTGCCTGAGCCATAACACGAGAACAGGACATGTTCCGAGACGTCCGCCGTCGCGCTATAGCCAATTCCATGGCGGACAAACTCGACGGTTTCCGCGTCGGGAAGAATCTCGGTCAAGAACCGTTCCCAGCGCGGACAAGTCGCGTTCGGATCGTACGACCACGGCAAGATGCGCGTGAGGTAGTCCTCGCGCGAATGGGGCCGAATTTCTCCGGTGCGCAAGGAAAGCGTTCCGTTCTGGAAATTGAGCGAGTAGATGTCTTGGTCGAATTCAGCGAACGGAATCAATATCCCAGCCTCGCTTCTGGCGAGGTCGATAATTGCCCGTCGGAATTGCCGACGTTGCCCCGTCGCCGCGAATTGCGCGAAAACCTTTGCGCGCGCATCGTCGACCTTCAGTGCCCATTGTGCCTCGGCGAGAAATTCATGAGCAACCAGCTTGCTCGCCTCCGTGATGGCTATGTCTCCGGGATCGAAGGCCCAAAGCCGCCCTGTCCATCGCACCCATTGGTTTCGATCCTGACAGTAGCGCCAGTCGCCCTTGAGCCTGTCCGCGAGTAGCTCCGCGCCTCCAGTCTCGGTCAGCGCAAACGCGCGGGGTGGAAGGTGGCCGTGCTGGTCGGGCAACAGGACCGCGTCTGCCGCCACGCCCTCACCGTGGCCCGGTTTCGCCGCCGAGTCGATGCACGCCGCTACCGCCGGCAGACCGCACACAACGTGCAGATCGTTGGCGTCCGTTAGCCTATTCATTGCCCGTCACCAAAGCTAGGGACCGCCACGTACCCGTCAACGGTCCAGGCTGCCTCGGTGGCCTTCTTCACGCCGATGCCAAGGTCACCAACGAAGACGAGCTTGGCCCGCGGGTAGCGCTGGCGGATCGTCTTGCCCACGGCCAGCAAGTTTCCGCAGCACAAGGCTGCCACGCCAAGATGGCCAGTTGCCATCGTGGCGGAAATCACGGTCGCCACGCCCTCGCCGATGATGATGGTCAGCCCAGCTCCGTCACCTTCTGGCAGGTCGGCCGTGGTCCAAAGCCCGCCCCTTTTCGTGCCGCCGAAGACTGCGGACTTACGGCCGGCTCCGTCTATCAGCTCGCACGTGGACAGCTTGCCGTCGATGTAGACGGGCACCACGAGTAAGCGGCCCTGCAATGGTTCGTCATCAGACTTCGGCGGGTAACCAAGAATTCGCTCTGCGTCCGCTTGGCAGATCTCCCGGAGTGTCGCGGGCAGCTTGAGCAGCTTGCGAACGGCGTAGGGGTGATCGTTCCGAGCATCTTCGGCAGCGTTGACAAGGGCTCGCGCCTTGCGAGCGGCCGCGGCTGCCTTTCGCTTTTCGTTGGCGTCGTGCTCTTTGCGTGCCGCCTGGACCCGCGCCTTGTGCGCGGAGCGCTCGGCGTCCGAAAGATTCTGTATGCCCGATGCGTGCCAGTTCTCCCAACCGATTCCGTCGGTGTGGTTCTGGTAGCCGCCGGCCGGTACCCCGTCATCAAAGTAGACGAACGCGCCGTCCTTGCGGCGGGGCTTGCCCTCTACGGGAACACGAGTGAATTTCCCGACAGGAAGTGGTGACGGCGCCAAGATGCCGCGCTCCTGGAGTTTCGCGCGGAAGTCGTCCTCAGCTTTGCCCAGGTCGATGGTGCTCATCGGCGCGCCTCCGCTGCGAGCCCCGCCACTGTATCGGAGTCGACTGGCTTGAGCGCGGCCAGGTCCACGCGCACAGACCGGCCGTGTCGCACGCATGGGTAGGTGCCATTTGCGATCCGCCGCCGGACGGTCGCGGGACTGCCGTAGCCCAAGCGCGCCAACTCGGCCACGGTTACGAGCCGGGACGGGGACGCCGCTCGAAGTGCGTCGACGGTCGCCCGTAGTGCGCGCAGTTCGACGAGCACGGGCGCCACGGCATCCGCAACTACCGCGCCCAGAGCAGCGTCGAGGGTCATGACGTTGCCTCCGGCCGCGCGACTTCCATGCCGAGGGCCACGCGCACCGCGATCATGGTTGCGCGATGCACGGACAGGCCACCACGCACGCGCTCGATGGTGTGGCGGCCGAGGCCGAGAATTTCCTGGGCCCGCCTCAGCCCCACGCGGGCATGTAGCTCGCGGACCGCCGCGATTTCAGTGTCGGTCGGCGTGACGTGGCTGGGTCTCGATGCTGTCCACTGTCTCATGCGGACAGGATAACGACCCCGTCCACATCAACCAGGGACGTGCCTTGTCCCCTATTTCTGCTCGGACCGTTGCCAGGCTTTCTTGATCGTCTCGGGCTCGTGGTCGCGGATGCTGGCAACCTTGCAAAGTTCGGCAATTGCGTCCCACTTTGATCCTCGGTACTCGCCTTTCGTGGGGCGTCCATTCCCTCGCGCCCATGCGCGCACGGCGTTCCTAACCAGGTCAGGCTGCGCGGCCACCTTCGCGGCTTGATCGGGATGGAATTTCCCGACCCACTCGGCTACGGCGGACACTGCCCGCTTCTCCCCCTCCTTGGGTGTCCAGCCCAGCGCCTTACCGCGTGCGATCCACTCGGCTCCAAGTTCAACAGCGACGATGACTCCTACTGAAGTCAGGGCACCGATATGGGGGACAGGGTTCGGCCTCTCCGCGCCGGCGTCGATCTCGTCAGCCACATGCCGAAGGATGATCGGGTCCATCTTGCGACGCTTCGTGATTCCGTTCGGCTCCGCTTCAACGAGGGCCTCGATTGACCCTATCAACTTCCGCAGCCGTTGATGTGCGGGGCTGGCAACAGGTGCAGGCGGGCGAGGAGGCTCTATCGGCGGATGGGTCATTGCGAAAAACTGCGCCTCGGGAATCAGTCCACCAGCCGGCGTTCGCACCATCCTCTGCCCATCCGAGATAACTACTTCCGGACCGGACTCCATTCGCGTCTTCGGCCCGTTCCCCTCGCCCTTGGCAGTTTGCCCCACACAGGCCTCGTTCGCCGCTCTCGCGGGCCCTGGCTCGACGTGCGGTGGGGCCTCCTGGGGTGGTTTCGTTCCGGTCTTCAAAGCGCCCATTTGCACCGGTCCTGTGCTTGCGACTGCGTAGCTCGATGTCGTCGACGTAGAAACACTACGACTCGCCACTTTCATGTACAAACGGGGCCGCACCCTCGAGAACGTGGGGCCTAGTCGTCACACAGGGCGCCGGAAGAAGATTCTGCGCCGGAGAAAGCCTTTCCGATCTCCTTGTCGCTAGGATCTTGCTTACGCTTGCACGCAAACGCCACAATGATCCTACGTAGCTGGCAGAACGCGAGTATTGCCATTCGGAGTCCACCTCTCTTTCCACAACCAGGGTAAGCCCAACGCACCTTGAAACCGCGACCGCCAGGAACGCCACATGAAATAGGGCTCACCCCGCTGGCTTTTGAAAGACCCTTCGTTGCGGGATAGTAATCTTGGCACAACAGGCTACCAAGCCGGCGACGGAAATTTACCAACTTGTCCTCTCCCAGTACGCCAGCTAGCTCCTGTCTTGCCGACGGCGTGACTTGCCATCTGAATTTGCTCGGGTCGAGCGGTCCTGGCGGACATTCTGAAGATGGTCGCTCAGAAGTCGACGGCGTTCTTGGCAGCGCTACGGAACTCGCCCTTGAGGTGCTCATCGGCTGGCTGGTCCAGCCATGCATCATCGTTGCAGATCTGCTGGAGAGCAATTTCCATGTCTATCGGAGTTGGCCTGCCATCGCGGAAGGCTATCTTCCATCCGGGGTTCTCGTGAGAATAGTCAGACGCCTTCTTGGACGATTTGCGCGAAAACACTTTGGCCACTAGTTCCGCGGCTTCTTGGGCAGGGAACACCTTGGTCGGGTCTGGACGTTTAAGGGCGACGACGGGCTTGGCCATTCCGCGCGCTTCTTGCTTGGCAAGGCCATCGCGTTCTAGGCGCTCAACTAGGCGCTGCTCATACTTCGCAACTACAGGGCCCTGAGCCACAGCCACATACGTCTGCCCGGTCACCGTTTTCCCGTGATCGCGCAGCCAGACTAGGTCGAGATAGAAAAGAGCCTTGTTTAGTACGGTAATGTTCAAGGTATGGTCAGGAACCGCCCATAGCACAGCCATCGCTGCCTCGACGAGGCGACGACCTTTCTCTGGGGTGTCCTGACTGCGGGAATGTGGCATTGCCGTGCGGTTCGCTAATACGATGCATACATCGTATGCCGGGGTCACGGGAAGGGCCATAAAAGTTGGTTCCCGCGCGACGCCATTACTTCCATGGGCAGTCGTTTTCGCTCATCTAGTCAAGCAGCGGCGCCACGCTGGCGCCTGCTCAGCGCGCAAAACATGCGGTGCGCCAGAGCGAAGGCACGTTACTAGGTAACGCGGAAGTAACGTGACAGCAATATGAGTCATTGTGACCTTGCCAGTGAGAGATGGCAGGTGGATGGAGACGCGGCAAAGGTGCGCACGACGTGGATTCTGGTAGCTGCCAGGCTATCGCTGAACTGAACAGGATCGCGTCATAGCTGGCGGCGGCCCAAGTGTGCAGCAGCGCTATGCTCCTTGTCACTTTGTCTAAGCAGTGCCATATTGGCACTCTAGACGCGACGTGTGGGGGACATTGTGACAATTTCTTGCCACGCCCGCGCAGCAAGGAGAGACGCCGCCATGAACGCCAGTACCCATTCCACCCTCCCGCCGCCCGCACCGAGCGGCCAGCAGGCGCCCATCAGGCTGCCCCTTGGTGCATTGGCACCCGATCCTAAGAATCCGAGACGCATCACCGACGAGGCCGCCGCTGGGCTCG